>Ga0194130_10000994_pt1 | contig 48621 bp, 43 predicted proteins | sample TA2KigsurfametaG_FD_160084 | JGI IMG/M metagenome (GOLD analysis project Ga0194130, IMG submission 160084) | Freshwater microbial communities from Lake Tanganyika, Tanzania - TA2015050 Kigoma 12 surface | ecosystem: Environmental > Aquatic > Freshwater > Lake | place: Tanzania: Lake Tanganyika...
ATGTCGTGGCCGCAGACAATTGTGGCGTTGGCGCCAATGCTGGCCCCTTGGCCAACATGGGTGCGCAGGTAGCTATCGCGCCGGTTAACTGCGCTTCGCGGGTTAATAACGTTTGTAAAAACCATAGACGGGCCTAAGAAAACGTCGTCGGCGCAAATGACGCCAGTGTAGATACTCACGTTGTTCTGGACCTTTACGTTGTTGCCCAAAACCACATCGGGAGAAATCACGACGTTTTGGCCAATTTTGCAATTTTTGCCAAGGGTGCAGCCGGGCATTAAATGCGAGAAATGCCAAATTTTAGTGCCTTCGCCGATATGGCAGCCAGCATCAATTATAGCGGTTTCGTGGGCAAAGTAGCTCATTATTTAGTGATGTATTGGTCAAAATTGTTGTGGTCGGTCTGGCGCAGTTCGTCTTCGGACAAACTTCTAAAGTAAGCATAAGTACGCTGGAGGCCTTCTTTGCGATCTATTTTTGGTTCCCAACCGAGCAGTGTGCGCGCTTTGGTGATGTCTGGCTGGCGCTGCTTGGGGTCGTCAATAGGTAAATCTTTGTATATGACCTTTTGGTTGGTGCCGGTAAGCGCTATAATTTCTTCGGCAAACTGCCCAATGGTGATTTGATCGGGGTTGCCAATATTTACTGGGTCTGGGCAGTCGGAATGCAATAAGCGTACAATGCCTTCGATGAGGTCATCAACGTAACAAAAGCTACGCGTTTGCGAGCCATCGCCAAAAATGGTGAGGTCTTCGCCACGGAGCGCCTGGCCAATAAAAGCTGGCAAGACGCGGCCGTCGTTGAGGCGCATGCGCGGACCGTAGGTATTGAAGATGCGCACAATACGCGTTTCTAGGCTGTGGTAGGTGTGGTAAGCCATCGTGATGGCTTCTTGGAAGCGTTTGGCTTCGTCGTAGACACCGCGCGGCCCCACAGGATTCACATTGCCCCAATAGCTTTCGGGTTGTGGGTGCACACTCGGGTCTCCGTAGACCTCAGAGGTGCTGGCAATCATGAGGCGTGCGCCTTTGGCTTTGGCCAGCCCCAGGCAATTGTGGATACCCAACGAGCCCACTTTTAGGGTCTGAATCGGAATTTTGAGGTAATCGATGGGGCTCGCCGGCGAGGCAAAATGCAAAATGTAATTAAGCTCGCCTGGTACATGTATGAATTTTGAGACGTCGTGGTTATAAAATTCAAAATGGGCCAAAGTAAATAAGTGCTCAATGTTTTTGAGGCGCCCTGTAATGAGGTTGTCCATGCCAATAACGTGGTAACCATCTTTGACAAAGCGCTCGCAAAGGTGCGAGCCTAAAAAGCCGGCCGCACCGGTGATTAAAACACGTTTCATGCGTTTCTGTGTATTGTTTTTCTTCCGATACTACTATAATAGAAGCCTTTTTCAGTGAGTTCTTCTAAGTCGTAGAGGTTTCTGCCATCAAAGATAACGTTATCAGCCATAAGGTCTTTCATTGCCCTGAAATTTGGGTTTCTGAAAATACTCCATTCTGTGCAAATCAAGAGCGCATCAGCACCTGCAAGTGCCGCGTATTCGTCGGTAGCGTATTTGATTTGCTCGCCAAAAATGCCTTTGACATTTTCCATTGCTTCGGGGTCGTAGGCGGTGATTTCTGCACCAGCTTCTAACAAGGCGCGAATCATATACAATGCCGGTGCTTCGCGGATGTCGTCGGTGTCTGGTTTGAAGGCTAAACCCCACACCGCAATTTTTTTGCGGAGTAAATTTCCGCGAAAGAAATTTTTGATGCGCGGTAGCAATATCGTCTTTTGATCTTCATTGACTTCCATGACCGCCCTTAGGATCTTGAAGTCGTAGTTGTGGTCTGCCCCAGATTTGGCCAAGGCGTGCACATCTTTCGGAAAACACGAGCCGCCATAGCCTATGCCAGGAAACAAAAAGCGTTTGCCAATGCGGTTGTCTGCGCCAATGCCAATGCGCACTTTGTCGACGTCGGCTCCGACAACTTCGCAGAAGTTGGCAATTTCATTCATGAAGGTGATTTTGGTGGCCAAAAAAGAATTGGCTGCATATTTGGTAAGCTCCGCAGATTTTTCGTCCATAAAATAAATGGGGTTGCCTTGGCGCACAAAAGGCTTGTAGAGGCTTTCCATGATTTTAGCGGCGCGTTCATCTGAGCAGCCAATTACGACGCGGTCAGGCTTCATGAAGTCAGCCACTGCATAGCCTTCGCGCAAAAATTCAGGGTTCGACACCACTGCAAACTCAACTTTTGCGTTGGCCGCGATGGCTGCACTTACCTTCTCGGCTGTACCAACGGGTACGGTGCTTTTATCGACGATAACTTTGTAGTCGTTGAGCAATTTACCCAATTGCTCTGCCACACCAAGTATATACGATAAATCTGCAGAGCCGTCTTCTCCTGGAGGGGTAGGTAGGGCTAAGAAGATGATTTCTGCATCGGCAATACCTGCTGCTAAGTCAGTGGTAAAATGCAAGCGGCCCGCTTTGATATTGCGCTCAAAAAGGACGTCAAGCTCGGGCTCGTAAATCGGGATTTCACCCTGCTGCATGCGTGCTACCTTCTTGGCATCGATATCGATACACGTGACCATATTACCTGTCTCGGCAAAACAAGTTCCGGTTGCCAAGCCAACATAGCCGGTTCCTATTACTGCAATGTGTTTCATTTAAAAAAAGAAAGTACGTTTTCTATAATATAATGTAGTTGCTGCTCATCCATTTCGGTATGAATCGGCAAGCTAATGACCTGCTCACAGAGTTGTTCGGTGAGGGGAAGTTTCAAATCTTGTAAATCGAAAGCCGAAAACATTTTTTGGCGGTGCGCAGGTATAGGATAGTAGATCATGCTCGGAATACCGGCCGCCTGTAAGTGCGCCTGCAAGGCGTCTCGGCTATGGCCAGTGAGCTTGAGGGTATACTGATGAAAGACATGCTTAGAATCGGCGGCCCGAAAGGGGATCTGGACACCCGGAATTTGGGCAAACGCGGCGTCGTAAGCGGCTGCTACTGCGCGGCGCGCGTCGATGTAGTTGTCGAGTTGGCGCAGTTTGATGCGCAAAATAACTGCCTGAATGGTGTCTAGTCTGGAGTTGCAGCCCACCATGTCGTGAACGTATTTTTGCTCTTGACCATGGTTGGCAATCATTTTGATTTTTTTGGCCAGCTCGGCGTCTTGGGTGTAGAGTGCGCCGCCGTCGCCGTAGCAACCGAGGTTTTTGCTCGGGAAAAACGAAGTACAGCCGATATGGCCTATGGTGCCAGTTTTTTGAACGCTGCCATTGCTGAGGTGGTAGTCCGAGCCAATGGCTTGGGCGTTGTCTTCAACTACGAACAAGTTGTGTTGGTGCGCAAGTTCCATGATGGCGTTCAGGTCGGCAGCCTGGCCATACAAGTGCACCGGCACAATGGCTTTGGTGCGGGGTGTAATGGCAGCGGCCACCGCAGCGGCGTCTATACAATAGGTGCGCGGGTCAACCTCTACAAAAACGGGCGTGAGGCCCAAGAGGGCAATGACTTCTGTGGTGGCAATGTAGGTAAAGCTCGGGGTAATGACTTCGTCGCCGGGCTGCAGGCCCAAGGCCATGAGTGCAATTTGCAGCGCGTCGGTGCCATTGGCACAGGGAATGACGTGTGCGGCGCCAAGGTAGGCACCCAATTCTTGCGCAAAATGGCCCACTGCTGGGCCATTGATAAATGCGGTGGTGTTGATGACCTCAGCGATAGCGTCGTCTATGGCGGGTTTGATTTTTTGGTATTGGGCCGAGAGGTCGACCATTTGGATTGGTTTCATACAGGAATAGCTTGCGCCTACAAATTAACGGATTATTGAGAAACTAACGCGTCGGTTGGCCGCATCTACTTCTAAAGTTTTACCTGGGTATTTGGTTTCAGACTTTCCTTTAAAGCTCACGACCAAGCGCTCTTTGGCGATTCCTTTGGATACCAAATAATTGGTAACCACCTCGGCGCGTGCGGCAGAAAGTTTGTTATTGACGTCGTCTTCGCCGTCGGTGTCGGCATGGCCAATGACGCCAATTTTGAGGCCAGGGTTGGCATTCATGTAGGCAACCAAGTTGTTGAGGGTGCCGTGGTAGGCAATATTGAGGTAAAATGACCCTTTTACAAATAAAACTTCGTAAATGCCGGCGTCGGCGAGTGTTTTGGCGTCGTCGATGTAGACTTTAACGGTATCGCCCTTCACAACCTCGACGCGTGTTTCGTAGCGCTCCACGACGGTGTCTATGGTTTTCATTTGGGTTTTGTTCCACATGGTGGCATAACCGCCGCCTACATGGAGTTGAAGGCCTAGTTTGGAAGAAAAATCGTCGAAGTGGAGTAGGTCAGTGAGGTTAAAAGTCGGCTGTATGCTAAAGCGCAAGGTTTTGGTGGCAGGGTGGCCGTCAGTAAACTTGAAGTTGTCAAAACCAGCGTCGAATTTAAGGCCAACGCGGTTATTAAACATATAGCGGTAGTTGGCTTCGTAGTGCGTAAATTGATAGATGCGGGTGGTGTGAAGTGTGTTGTGCAAACCGTCGTGGCCGCCTATAGAAAACCCGAGCGAAGAACGGTTGTAGTCTTGGGCAAAAACGGATGTGCCGAGACCAAAGAATAGTAAAAAAAAGAGCTTTCTCATAGGGCGAAATTTTAACAAAGGTACGTTTGCCAATATTGTTTGAACGTGAAATTTAACCATAAGTTGCTTAACCAAGAAATAATGTTTACAAAATAGGGTAAAATAAGCGAAAAGATATATATTTGCTATAGTTACGAGCATGCAGGCCCTTGCAGAAAATACGGTAAACGCAGGTACATTTCGCCTACCTGACCCTTCTTTGAAGTGGTTTGTTGTATACACTAAAACCCTTACAGAGAAGAAAGTTGCTGAGCGGCTGCGCCAAATGGGTCGGGAGGTCTATTTGCCCCTCTATACCACTATTCGGCAGTGGTCTGATCGCAAGAAAAAACTAGAGCGCCCGCTCATCAATTCGGTTGTTTTTGTGCGCTGCACCGAACCCGAACTCCAGCGGCTCTACACCGTGCCAAGCGTGGCGGGTGTCTTGCGCCACGACGGCAAAGCAGCCGTGGTGCTGGCGCACGAAATTCAAAACCTCCGCATCTTGCTTCAGCAGGTTGGCGCCGAAGAACTCGAGCCCCTAAAGCTCGAGCCTGGCACACCCATTGAAGTGACACGCGGCCCTTTTAAAGGCGTTATCGGTTCGGCAGTGCAGGTGCTCAACACCCTGCGCGTTATTATCGAGATCCGCCAACTCGGCGTTGCTTTTTCGGTCAATGTACCAAAGAGCTTCGTCAAAACGCTCTAAGCCTTTAGGCATAGGGCTTACAACACCAATTCGTCAAAAAGTTACTGTGAGTAGCAAGGGCGAAGCCATAAAAAATCAGCTAGACAAATGAAAAAAACAGCCCTCATTACCGGTATCAACGGCCAAGACGGTTCTTACCTTGCCGAGTTCCTTTTAGAGAAAGGTTACCAAGTGCACGGCATTATTCGCCGCGCTTCGTATTTCAATACCAGCCGCATCGAGCACCTTTACCTCGACGAATTCATCAAAGACGCGCAAGTCAAACGTAAAATAGAACTCCACTACGGAGACATGACCGACTCTAGCTCCCTGATCCGCATCATCCAGCAAGTCAAGCCTGACGAAATCTATAACTTGGCTGCCCAAAGCCATGTAAAGGTGAGTTTTGAGGTACCTGAATATACAGCCGAGTCCGATGCTGTAGGCACGCTGCGCATTTTAGAAGCCGTGCGCATTTTGGGCATGGAACAAACCTGCCGCATCTACCAAGCGTCTACCTCCGAGCTGTATGGCAAAGTGCAAGAAGTACCGCAGTCCGAGACCACACCTTTTTACCCGCGCTCCCCTTACGGCGTAGCCAAGCAATACGGTTTCTGGATTACCAAAAACTACCGCGAAAGCTACGGCATGTTTGCGGTAAATGGCATCTCTTTTAACCATGAGTCTGAGCGCCGCGGCGAAACGTTTGTGACGCGTAAAATTACCTTAGCGGCCAGCCGCATCAAGCATGGCCTCCAAGACAAACTCTACATAGGCAACCTCGATGCGCAACGCGATTGGGGCTACGCCAAAGACTACGTTCAGTGTATGTGGCTTATGCTGCAGCACCACACCCCCGAAGACTTCGTCATAGCCACCGGCCAAATGCACACCGTGCGCAAATTCATTGAGCTCGCATTTGCCCATGCTGAGATCCCGATCATATGGCAGGGGAGTGGCATTGCTGAAAAAGGCATTCATGCCCAAACAGGCCAGGTGCTTATTGAAATAGATCCTAAATACTTTCGCCCGGCAGAAGTAGAGCAATTATTGGGCAACCCCGCAAAAGCGCAAACCCTTTTGGGTTGGGACCCCGCCCAAACTTCTTTAGAAGAACTGGTGCGCATCATGATGACCCACGACCTCCAGTATGTCGTTGACAAAAGACACTAAAATTTACATTGCTGGCCACCGCGGCATGGTAGGCTCGGCTGTTTGGCGCGCGCTCACGGCAGCGGGCTACACCAATTTAATTGGCCGCAGCTCCAAAGAGCTCGACCTTCGAAACCAAGCCGAGGTACAGGCCTTTTTTGCCGCTGAAAAACCTGACGTGGTCATAGATGCTGCAGCCAAAGTTGGAGGCATTTTGGCCAACAACACCCAGCCCTATGCGTTCTTGATGGACAACCTGCTCATCCAAAACAACCTGATAGGCGCTGCCCAACAATTCGAAACAAAGAAATTCATTTTCTTGGGCAGCTCATGCATCTACCCAAAACGAGCGCCGCAGCCGCTCCAAGAAGAATACCTACTAACAGGCCCATTAGAGCCCACCAACGAGTGGTATGCCATAGCCAAAATTGCAGGCGTCAAAGCCTGCCAGGCCATCCGCAAAGCCTACGGCAAAGACTTCGTGTCTTTGATGCCCACCAACCTCTACGGCCCCAACGACAACTTTGATTTGCACAGCTCTCATGTGCTGCCCGCCATGATCAGAAAATTCCACGAAGCCAAGCTTGCAGGCCATGCGCCCGTTACGCTTTGGGGTAGTGGCACTCCGCTGCGCGAGTTCTTGTACGTAGACGACCTCGCCCAAGCCGTGTTGTTTGCCGTAGAAAACACCCTACCCGAACACCTCTACAACGTGGGCTCGGGCACCGACCTCAGCATCAAAGACCTCTCGCTTCTTATTCAAAAAGAAGTAGGCCATGAAGGCGAAATTGTTTGGGACGCCACCAAACCCGACGGCACCCCCCGCAAACTTATGGATGTTAGCAAAATGAATGCGCTTGGCTGGAATGCGCAAATTGACTTGCAAGAAGGCATCCAAAAAACTTATGATTGGTACCTTAATCTAAATAATGAATCATCAAGAAGCAATTAACGAGTGGGACTTAGTCATTGAGCCCCAAACCTCTCTGCTTGACCTCAATTTAAAAGATGTCTGGCGCTACCGCGATTTATTGTGGTTGTTAGTCAAAAGAGATTTCGTTTCTTTTTACAAGCAAACCATCTTGGGGCCGCTGTGGTTTTTTATACAGCCGCTCTTCACCACCATTATCTTCACCTTCATCTTTGGCAACCTAGCGGGGCTTAGTACCGACGGCCTGCCGCAGCCGCTCTTCTACATGGCGGGCATCACCGCTTGGAACTACTTTGCCGACTGCCTCACCAAAACCAGTACGGTATTCCGAGACAACGCCAATATCTTTGGCAAGGTTTACTTTCCGCGCCTCATTATGCCGCTCAGTATTGTAGTGAGCAACTTGGTACGCTTTGGCGTACAAATGCTGCTTTTCTTCATGATGATGGCCTACTACGCCTATACCGGCGGCAGTTTTGCGCCCAATGCCTACATTTTGCTGTTCCCCGTTTTGGTACTCCAAATGGCGCTTCTTGGCCTTGGTCTTGGGCTGGTCATTACGGCGCTCACTACCAAATACCGCGACCTCGCTTTTCTGATCACTTTCGGCGTCCAACTTATGATGTACGCCACCACCGTCATTTACCCCCTCAGTGCCGCCCCTGCGAAATACAAATGGCTCATCGAACTCAACCCCATGACGGGCATCATCGAAGCCTTCCGCTTCGGCTTCTTGGGCCAAGGCGAACTCACGCTTAGCTCTTTTGGCTATTCTGTAGCCTTCACGCTTGTGGCGCTGGTACTCGGCGTCATCATTTTTAACAAAACGGAGAAAACCTTCGTGGATACGGTATAAGTATGAGCAACACCGCCATCAAAGTCGAAAACCTTTCCAAGATTTACCGCCTCGGCGAAATCGGCACCGGCACCATCTCCAGAGACATGGAGCGCTGGTTCAAGACGAAAGTCCTCAAACAAGAAGACCCTTTTTTAAAGATCGGCGAAACCAACGACCGCGCCAACAAAGGCAGCTCAGACATCGTCTACAGCCTTCAAGACGTCAATTTCGAAATCCAACAGGGCGACGCCGTCGGCATCATTGGCCGCAACGGCGCCGGCAAAAGCACCCTACTCAAAATCTTATCAAGGGTAACCACCCCCACCACCGGCCGCATCAACATCAAAGGTCGCGTAGCCTCCCTTCTCGAAGTCGGCACCGGCTTCCACCCCGAGTTGACTGGAAGGGAAAATATTTATTTGAATGGCGCCATCCTCGGCATGCGCAAACGCGAAATAGACCGCAAGCTCGACGAAATCATCGACTTCTCCGGCGTCGAACGCTACATAGACACCCCCGTCAAGCGCTACTCTTCGGGCATGTACGTCCGCCTAGCCTTCGCCGTCGCCGCACACTTAGAATCCGAAATCCTGATCGTCGACGAGGTACTGGCAGTAGGCGACGCCGAATTCCAAAAAAAGTGCTTAGGCAAAATGGGAGAGGTGAGCAAGGGAGAAGGAAGGACGGTGTTGTTTGTGAGTCATAATATGGGGGCGGTGAAACAGTTATGCAATAATGGAATTTTATTAAGTAACGGTAAACTGAATTTTCAAGCGAATGTCGATAACATTATTTCGAAATATGTAAGTGTTTCTGAACAATCTCTTATTACAGGCTTAACATACAAAAGTAAAGGTAATAAGAAGAAGAAAATTTATATAAAGTCTGCTACACTTGAATTAGATTATACAAAAAAGGATTTTCAAATAGTTTTGAGTTTTAACATATTTTCAACTATTGCAACGAAGGCAAGCATTAATATTGGACTTGTTGATGGTATGGGATTACCCATTGCTTATGGATGCTCCCATTACACAAATACTTTCTTTAATTTAAAAGAAGGCGAAAACCAATTTCTAATCAATTCGCAGCCTTTCATGTTAAGCTTTGGAATGTATACCTTAAATTTCGAATTAGTCGATCCCGGTCATGAATTTTTCGATGTGGTTGAAAACGCAATCTCATTTGAGATTACGAATGATTATTTCACCCAAAAAAATTTCAGCATCCTTCAAACATGGGGTAGAGGCTCATTAGAACTCATATTAAATTAAAATTTCAAATGAAAAAAATTTATCGTTTACTAAAAAAACTATTCAATATTATCATTCGCAATGAAGTAATAATTCCAACTTATGAGTACAAGAGGGAGAAACTACTTGAGATTTCTAAAATATTCAAGATAAATTATTTGGTAGAAACCGGCACCTTCTTAGGTGACACGGTTTTTTTCTTTAAGGATCATTTTGATCAAGTGTATTCTATTGAACTTGCAGACGAATTAGCTGAAAAAGCAAAAAAGCGATTTAGTGGGGTATCAAATGTTGAAATTATTCATGGTGATAGCGGTATTGAGTTATTTAAACTCGTAGAAAAATTTGAAACACCAGTTTTATTTTGGCTTGATGGTCATTATTCAGGAGAATTTGAATTAAATGGCACATACATAAAGACGGCACTTGCAGAGAAACAAACTCCTATAGAACTAGAATTGCAGGCAATTCTCTCAAGTGCAATTAAACATGTTGTGATGATTGACGATGCAAGACTTTTTACAGGTCAAAATGATTATCCAAGTATTCGAGAGCTTCAAAAAATCCTTAAAAAATATAAACCAGATTATTCTTTCAAAGTACAGAACGATATAATTTACATCACTCCGATCATCTGATAAATGAAATATATTAACAAGTTATACCTAAAATTAAGAATTGAAGTAAAATTTCTCTTAGAACAAAAATGGGCAATCATTTCTCCAACTGACCCAACATCAATTTCAAAGAAAAAATTGAAGAAATATCTTCCTTCAAATCCGGTGATAATTGACTGCGGAGCCCATGTAGGTGCGGATTCAATTGAATTCGCTAGAATTCTTCCAAATTCAAAAATTTATTGTTTCGAACCTATTCCTAGTATCTTTTATAATCTAAAAAAAGCAACCCGCAAATATTCAAATATTAGTTGCTTTCAATTGGCATTAGGTTCTGAAAATTGTGAAGTTGATTTTTATGTTAGCAGCGGAAATTCGGATGCCTCTAGTTCATTATTACCTCCTTCTGGTCACCTTTCATCACATCCAGATGTGTTTTTTAACGAAAAAATCAAAGTTAATTCTCAAACTTTAGATTCTTGGGCAGATCAAAATAACATTAGTAAAATTGACTTTTTGTGGTTAGATATGCAAGGATTTGAATTAAACATGCTTAAGGCTTCTGTCAAAATGCTTAATCAAGTTTCAATTATTCATACAGAAGTTAGTTTGTCCGACACTTATGAGGGTGCGCCTTTATATGCTGAACTGCGCGAATGGTTATTGCAAAATGGTTTCATAGTAAGAATAGAAGCTATTCCAAAAGGCTCAGATATGGGTAATGTTTTTTTCCTTAATAAAAGGCTTGAAACGATTTAGAATAAATTTTGTCGACTTTTGGCCAGGCTTTATTCCGGAAAAAAGTTACTTTTTCGATTTACTTGGAGGAGTTGAGTTTGTTGAGTTAAGTGAAGACCCACAAATTCTATTCTTCTCAAATTTTGGAGTAGAACATAAAAAGTACAACTGTTTTAAAATTTTCTTTAGTTCTGAAAATGAACGTCCAAATATGTTTAAGTGCGATTTAGCTTTGACCTCTGATTATTTTTCAAGTAAAAGACATTTTAGACTACCCCTTTTTGTACTTTATCTTCATCATTATCAAATTGATGCAATTCAATTAAATCAGGGAATTACTAGAGAAGAAATCAAAGAATGGAAAAAAAGAAAATTTTGCTGTTTTGTTGTATCAAATGGAAAGTCAAAAAAGCGTCTTGAGTTTTTTGAATTTTTGACTAGTCAAGAAAGAATTGATTCAGGAGGTCGATTTATGAATAATATAGACGGGCCAGTTGATAATAAACTTGATTTTATAAGAGGTTACAAGTTCGTAATTGCATTTGAAAATTCATCTTTTCCTGGTTATGTTACTGAAAAAATATTAGAGCCTTTTTTGACTAATTCAATTCCAATTTATTGGGGGAATCCATTCATTCAAAATGATTTTCATATAGACGCATTTATTAATATCGAAGATTCGTCAAAGTATCAGGATGTTTATAATTTAATGAAGAAAATTGAAGAATCAGATGAACTGATATTTAACGTATTAACGTCTCAGAAATTGGATCCAAGTCTGCCTTATCTCGACAACAACAGTGTGAAAAATTTTATTCTTCAAAATTATAATCAATCCTCACGCCCCATTTCAACTAAAATTGTTTTTAGGTTCATTGCACGACTTGTTGACATATTTCAAATCATTATGTACTGGTTCAAACATTATACAGTCGGTAATTTTCGTTAACAAAGCTTTTAATTTTCTCTTTTTTTATGATTAATAAAATATTTAAAACGCTCATAAATACTCTTGTAAATTATAAGAAAGTAGATCTAATTTACGATCAAGTAAAGAACGATTACAAAAGTACAAAGGTGCTACTCGGTAAGATGCAATCTAGTCATAATGCAGTCTTAAAGATTAAAAAACTCAATGAGGTTGAATTTCAAGTTTTTTCACAGTTTGGAGATGATGGCATTATTCAATTTTTAATCAACAAATTACCAATTCCTTCAAAAACATTTATTGAGTTTGGTGTCGAAAATTATAGAGAATCAAATACTAGATTTTTGTTAATCAATGATTATTGGTCGGGGTATATTATTGATGGCTCTGAATTGAATATAGAGTCAATTAAATCAGAACAATTTTACTCGTTTTATGATCTAAAGGTGGAGGCCGCATTCATAAAAAATCCAATATAAATGAACTTTTAGAGAATAGCAATTTTCATCATGAGTTAGGGATACTCAGCATAGATATTGACGGAAATGATTATTGGATCTGGCAACAAATTCAACAGTTTAGACCTTGTATTTTAATCTGTGAATACAATAGTTTGTTTGGATTTAAGCCGTTTACTATTCCATATCAAGAGGATTTTGTTCGGGGTATCAATACACCGTTTAATTTTTATGGTACATCATTAAAATCAGTCTTTACATTATCCAAGGAACGGGGCTATACTTTTATTGGTTGTAATTCAGCGGGTAACAATGCATACTTTATAAAAGATCAATATTTCGAAAACTTAAGTATGTCCGCACCTACCTTAGAAGAGGGATTCGAATTTGCCTCATTCTCAGAAGTTTGGGATGAAAACAGGAATGCTCTTCGAGGTGAGCAAAAAATTAAATCATTGCAAGGTTTAGAAGTATACAATACCGAAACCAAGCAAATAGAGCATATTAATTCGGAGGAAATAATCAAGGAATTAAAGGCAGCAAATAAATTAATGTGAAGGTTATAATTATAGGATATCAGGGTTTCATCGGTAGCAATCTTCATACATTTTTTATTGAAAAAGGTCTTGATGTAACTGTTTATTCCTCAACTGAAATTAAAGAGTATGGAAATGATCATTTGAACTCGCTAGTTAATTTCTCTTCATTTTTGTCTCAGTTTGAAAAATCTGTTGTCATTAATTGCTCAGGAAATGGTAGCGTTCCAACTTCAATAATTAATCCACATTTCGATTTTAGTGCGAATGTGAGTTTTACGCAATTTTTATTGGAGACCATAAGAAAAGCCAATTCAAATTGTACGTACATTCATTTATCAAGCGCAGCGGTATATGGCAATCCTAGAGTGTTACCTATAAAAGAAGATAGTGATTTACATCCTATTTCGCCTTATGGTTACCATAAAGTCCTTTCAGAAAATCTTTGTAAACAATATGCAGAGCTATACGGTATACAGTCCATTGTGCTCCGACCATTTTCAGTTTATGGACCAGGACTAAGAAAACAACTTATTTGGGATGTTCACGAGAAGTTTTATCTATCAGATAAAAAAGACGCTATTGAATTTTTTGGAACAGGCCATGAAACGCGTGATTTTATTTATATCGAAGATCTTTGCCAAAGCATAGAATTACTCTTGAACCATTTGAGCAGTCTTTCGAATTTCGAAGTTTTTAATGTTGCAAATGAAGAGGAAGTCAAAATAAAAACAATTATTGAACTCATAGCAAGTAAGTTTGAAGACAAACATTTTGCTTTCTCGGGAATTTCAAGAGAAGGTGACCCCAACAATTGGAAGGGCGCTAACTCTAAACTCAAACACCTTGGTTATGCCAGAAAATTTTCTTTAGAACAGGGATTAGCGGCATTTACAAATTGGTATTTAAATAGTCGAATTGACAAATAAAAAAATAATTACGGTCACCCTCCCGAATGCCATGGGAGGTGTTGCGAGTTTCAATAGAAATGTTCTAAACTATTTTGATAGATCACTTGTGTATGTAAGAGTGATTTTAATAGGCGTGAAGGAGGTCCTACGTGTTGAAATACAAGAGGGATTTAATTGCGATGAGCTTCTATATTTTACCTATTCTCAGTTTGATAACTATCATTATGTCTTAAAAAGATTAGGTTTATCTATTGGTAATGATACTGATATTGTTTTGACAGATAATGCGCTCACACTAAATGCGCTTCGCATGTCTCAGTCGCAGTCTGTAGTACATTACTTAAATCATGATTTTTTCTATGTTAAGCAAGTGCTGAGTCATGCAAATGACATTGATTATAGCATAGCTCATTCACAATTTTTCAATGATTGTCTGGCATCAGCAGACTTCAATTCTTTTGAAAACAAGCTAATCCATTTGCCATACGGTGTAGAAATTCCTGAGAACATAAAGAAATCCAAAAACGATAAGCTCAAACTTGTTTTCCTTGGCCGCCTTGACTATTCCAAAGGGATTTTATCATTGATTGATATTGAAACTGAACTCACTACAAGTCAAATTGATGTTGATTGGTTAATAATTGGAGATGGTCCGTTAAAAGAACAGGTCTTCATGCTATGGCAGGGAAAAGAAAATGTTTCATTTCAGCAGCCTGATACAACTGAGCAAGTTTATGAGCTTCTTCAAAATCAAGATATTTTGATATTCCCTTCATTATTTGAAGGAACGCCAGTGGCAATTTTTGAAGCAATTGCATGTGGTTGTGTCCCAATTGTGTATGACATACCCGGAGGGGTAAGGGAATACCTCAAGGATGATTTTTCAGTCAAAGTAAGGCCCAAAGATACACAGGCTATTTTGAATAAGATTTCAAGTTTACATAGTGACAGAGAGACGCTTGCGCAGATGCAAAAGACAGCCTTAAATTTTTCAATACAGCATCTAGATCAAAAGAAACAAAACAAAAAATATTTTGATTTTATCTATCATTCTCGTGCCCAAAATAGAAATAAGTCAAGGTCTGTGCATAAATTGGGTTTTCTGGATCATAAAATGCTTCCAAATTTTGCAAGTCATTTTATAAAATACACTTTAGCAGCAACAAAAAAGGTACTTAAAAAGTCAATTAAAAATTAAAACATGCAATCACCCCTCGTCTCTGTTCTAATGACGGCTTACAATCGAGAACTCTTCATTGCTGAGGCAATTGAAAGTGTATTGGCATCTACCTACTCCAATTTTGAATTAATTATTGTAGATGATTGTTCTTCAGATAGAACTGTTCAAATTGCTAGAGAATATGAAAGAAAAGATCCTAGGGTAACAGTATATGTTAACGAAAAAAATCTCGGGGATTATCCCAATCGTAATAAGACGGCTAGCTATGCAAAGGGCAAATATTTGAAGTATTTAGACAGTGATGACACCATGAGCCCAGATTGCTTAGAAATCATGGTGAATGGAATGGAAGCAAATCCGGAATGTGCCTTTGGTGTAAGCTCAAGAAGTTTAACTAGTATGCACGTTCATGAGCCTGCTGAGGCATATCAAATACACTTTTTTCAAAGAGGAATTTTAGATATTAGTCCGAGTGGGAGTATTATTCGAAACGAAGTTTTTTTGGTAGAAAAGGGCTTCTGGGAGCTGAGATGCGTTAGTGACTTGGAATTCTGGTTACGTCTTGCATTGAAATTTCCTATGATTGAATTTCAAAAAGACTTGATTTTTTGGAGAGAGCATGAGGGCCAAGAAATTTATTTAGGAAATGAAGAATACCTAAAGTACAATTTAAGAATTCTGACAGAAAAAATAAGTCAAAGTAGTCTTTCTAAAAAAGAAGTAGCCATTATTTTAGAGAAAAACAGGAAACATACCATGCGATTCCTAATTAAAAATTGTTTAAAGCTTGGCGTTTTAAAAGCTTGGCGTTACAAGCAAATGAATAAAGTAAAAATCTCGGATGCATTCTAATTTAGTTTCGGTTATAATTCCAGCATATAATGCTGAAGAGCATATTTTAGAATGTGTGAATAGTGTTTTAATGCAAACACATCGGCACCTTGAAATAATTATTGTCAATGATGGCTCTACAGACCATACACTTGAAATATTAAAATCTATACATGATGATCGAATTATTTTAATTGATCAAGAAAATAAGGGGTGTTCAAGCGCAAAGAATACAGGCTTAAAAATTGCCTCTGGTGATTTTATTCAATACCTAGATGCTGATGATGTCTTGAGTCATGATAAAATTGAAGCGCAATTAATCATTTTAGAGCATAAAGAAAATGCGATTGCTGTTTGCAAAACAGTTGTTTTCCAAGATGATATTTCTATTACTAATGGAGAAATTGATTCAGAAATCATTCGCAAAGAGGGTTCGGGCTTAGCATTTCTATTAAGATTATTAGGTAGTGAGGGCCGAACAGCAATGGTTCAACCCAATGCTTATCTTTTACCCAAAAGCATCGCAGATAAAATAGGTGATTGGAATATTGAAATTTCCCCATCGCCGGATGAAGACGGTGAGTATTTTGCAAGGGCCTTGCTTGTAGCAGAAAATATTTATTTTACAGAAGGAGTTAATTACTACCGAAAACTACCCAACCAAAAATCGTTATCCCAAGTACACAGCTATCAAAGAGCTTTGAATTTACTTAGAACCGTAGATGTAAAGTTTAGTCATATTTTCAAAGTGGAGCAATCCAAACAAATAGCTAAACTTTTCCAATTGAATATTTCACAGGTGGCTTATCAGTTTGGCACCTTTTATCCAGAAATAATCGCTGAGTCAAAGAAAATCCTTCTTAGAAATACTTTTAAATCACTGAAAATAAAACAGCCCTTGAGATTTAATATTATTTCTTCTTTGATCGGTTTTGAATATGCGATAAGAATTAAAAGATTATTGAAATAATTTTGCTCCTCTTCCTCTCACATCCAATTCAATACGTAAGTCCTTTACTCCGAGAGCTTTCCCTTCAGACTACACTTAAAGTATATTACTATGGTGGGCAATCTGCCGTGAACGATGACAAAGGATTTGGTCAAAAGGTTTCTTGGGATATTCCTTTACTTGATGGTTATAATTATGTATTCTTAAAGAACGCCTCTCGTTCTAAGGGTATGAACACAAGATTTTTTGATGCCATCAATTGGTCTATATTTAAGGTGCTTAGACAGAGTAATGATAAAGTTGTCATTGTTAATGGTTGGGCATATTTGAGTGATTGGTTTGTCTTTTTAGGGGCCAAAATTTACGGTAAAAAAGTTTGGATGCGCGCAGAAATGCCTTGGAATCAAGAAGAGTTAAAACCAAAAACAGTAAAAAAGAGCCTAAAATTCTTCTTATTCAAATATGTCGTTTTTAAATACTTTATAGATAAGTACTTATATATAGGCTCTCAGAATAAAAAGTATTACCTCATGCATGGGGTAAAGGAGTCCAGACTTATTTTTGCTCCGTATGCAGTAGACAACCATCGTTTTCAAAGTATAAAAGTTGATGGCTCGAGTGCTCGTCAAAAATGGGAAATAAATGAGAAGCAAGCAATCATTTTATATTCCGGTAAATTAATCGAGAAAAAAAGACCTATAGACATACTGAAAGCATTTCATCAACTCAATGATGCAAACACGACCCTATTTTATATGGGTGATGGGCCACTTCGCAATGAATTAGAAGGGTATATATGTCTGCACCAAGTCAAAAATGTTGTCATATCTGGATTTATAAATCAATCAGAAATTGGAACAATTTACTCAATGGCCGACTTATTTGTGATGTGTTCAGGAATTGGAGAAACATGGGGTCTATCAGTAAATGAAGCAATGAATTTTGGCTTACCAGTAATTGTATCATCGACCTGTGGATCATCTTTTGATATAGTAGAAAATAATGAGAATGGTTACGTATTCGAAGAAGGTGACATCGCTGCACTAACTGATAGCATACGATTAATTGTTAACGACGAGCTTCGCAGAGAAAAAATGGGTCGTAAATCAATAGAAAAAATCAGTCAATATACACATCAGGTTACTTGTCAGAATATCAAAAGAGCGCTAAATTTCTAATGAAGGTATTGATTATCGGATCTGATTACAATTGGTCTATTGAGCGAATATATAAAAGAGAACTCAATAAATTAGGTCATGAAATAATTCATGTGCCAGTTCAAAATTGGCATTACGACTTTTATTATAAAAGCACATTGCATAAAGTTTTGGTTAGACTTGGAATCAGCAAACTAGAAAATAGGATTCAAAAGCGTTTAATCCATGAACTTGAAGGCCAATTTTTTGATTTGATTTGGGTGTTCAAAGGAATGGAGCTTACCCCTCACACACTTAAAACTTTAAAAAATCAAACTACCCGACTAATAAACTTTAACCCAGACAACCCATTTATTTTTTCAGGTAAAGGAAGCGGCAATAAGAATATAACCCGAAGCATTCATCTTTATGACGAGCATTTTACTTATGACCATGAAGTTAAGTCTAGGATTGAATCGGAATTTGGTATCAAGTGCACTTTGGTTCCATTTGGTTTTGATAATGAGGTAATTTCGACTGAAGAGCTCAATGAGGTAGGAGAAATTAAAGCGGTATGTTTTGTAGGTAATCCTGACGCTTACCGAACTAAAATACTTCAAGATATTCTTAATCAGGGACTGCCATTACATGTTTACGGCCATGATTGGCAACAGTACCTTTCACACCCAAATTTAACCATTCATGGTGCAGTTTATGAAAAGGAATATTACAAGACACTCAGAAAATACCGCGTACAATTGAATATCATGCGTGTGCACAATTTAGTTAGTCATAACATGCGCAGTATTGAGGTGCCAGGTTGTGGTGGAATCATGTTGGCACCACGTACCAAGGATCATGAAGCATTTTTTGAAGAAGGTAAAGAGGCCTTTTTTTTTGTAGATGTGAAGGAGTTGGTTGTGCAAGCTCAAAAGCTTTTAGAATTGGATGATATTAATGCTAACTCGCTAAGAATGAAAGCATCTTCAAGGGTAGAAAAAAATTATTTGTACATTACACTGACACAAACCTTTTTAGGTTGATGACTAAAAAACTCAGCATTCTTCATTATAACATTCTGGAAAAATACCCACCAGCAATGAATTTTATTTCAGATATGCTCTCTCAAAAACCTGACTACAGAATTTCAGTTTTTACCAGTGTTAATACATCTCCATACGCAGATCAAAAATATGAAGATGTAAGAATTTGGCGCTTTGGGTCAGTATCAGAAAATGCTATCCTCCGCTATGCGTCATATCTTAATTATAATTTTTTTACTTCCATATTTTTGCTTTTTACTAGACCAGATGTGTTGGTCGTTTATGAATCACTGTCCATATTTCCAGCGTATATTTACTCAATAGTGTTCAAGAAAAAGATGATTCATGTACACTTTCATGAATACATTAGTATTTCAGAAAAAGAACAAACGTCTCGATACATGAAATTTTTATTCAAGTGTGAGAAAAAACTACTGAACAAAATTACATGTAGTCATACAAATGAAGATCGAAAAAGATTATTTTTAAAAGATAGTCCATTTTTAAAAGAAGAAAACGTAGAAGTATATCCCAACTTGCCTCCTAAATCATGGTGGCAAGATTACGGACAACATAAAAAACAGTGGCAAGGTGGGAAAATTAGATTAGTTTATGTTGGTGTACTTGATGCCGAAACCATGTTTCTTGAGGAAGTTTTGAAATGGGTAAGAGAGAATTCAGAAGTATTAGAATTAACAATTTTTAGCCAAAGCATTAGTGATAATTCACTTGTGCTACTGCAAAAAATTAAATCAGATTCGATTATTTTAAAACAGGCACTAAACTACTACGAGTTGCCATCTGAATTAGTAAAATACGATATTGGTCTTGTGCTATACAAAGGTCACATACCTAATTATGTGTACAATGTACCTAATAAAGTATTCGAATATTTATATTGTGGATTAAAAGTAATAGGAGATAAATGCTTGAAAAGCACCTCCGAATTGGACTACTCTGAAATATTTTTAACAGATTTAAGCATAGAACTATCTGTTAAGATCACTTCAAATTTAATCGGCACACCGTCAAAGTTGGATATTATTGATTTTGATAAACTAAATCAAAAGTTTGCATGAAAAAATTCTTTCTTTGGATTTTTATTATTCTTACATGCAGTATACTAAGTGCTGATGCATATTACGGTCTATGCTACGCCATTTTATTGATAATTGTATATGAGATTATTTTTGAATCTAACAACAAATTCGTTTTCCGTGAGTGGGCACTCTTACTCTATGCATTAAATTACCTTGTTGCCCCTGCTATAACCTATCAATTACCTGATGAACAGGTTTTGTATGGAATGAAGATACCTTCCGACGAATATTTTAGCTTGGCGCTTCCCGGATTCCTATTGTTTACATTGGGGATGTTCATTCTACCGACAAAAATTTTTAAAATTGATTACGAAAAAGTTGGACAATCTACCAACGTAAACAAAGATTTTCTTATCAAGACGACTATTTTTGGATTGGTTTTTAATGCAACATCTCAATTTTTTCCCGGAGAAATTGCCTTTTTTGCATATTTGCTTTCGACGGTGCGTTTTGTAGGGGCTTTTGCTTTGCTATCAATAGACAAAAGGCTATGGTATTGGTCAGTAATTGTTATTCTATTAGAGTTGGTATCAGGGTTCTTAGCAGGAATGTTTCATGATGCCATCATGTGGGTCATTTTCTTTTGGTTATTTTATATTTATGCTAATAAGCCATCATATAGAACAAAGTTGATCGGGGTAGTTTCTATTATTACTCTGATTTTGTTTATTCAGGCTGTAAAATTTGCATATCGAGAACAAGTTTGGAAAGGAGGACGTGATGCAAGTTTAGAAATAGTAGCTGAGGTAGGCAGTTCCAATGCAAGTTATGATCAGTTATTAGGTGAGGACAATATTTTAACTACACTTAACAGAGGAAACCAAGCTTGGATATTTGCGAGTACTGTAAATAATATGGACCTAAACAAAAACTTTCAAGGGCTCTCGAATGTCAATAAATACATTGAAGCTGCTTTGCTACCGCGCTTTTTAGCTCCAAATAAATTAACAGCTGGTAATAGAGAAATATTTAACGAATTTTCTGGTCATACGATCAACGAAGGTACTGCAATGGGTTTGGCAATTTTTGCAGATGGATATATTGCTTTTGGAGCTTGGGGTGTATATATTTTTGGATTTGCGTTAGGCCTAATATTTTCCTTAACCTTCAAACTTGTTGAGCGTTGGACAAAAGTGTCTCCATTTTACGTACTTCTTCTACTCCCTCTTTTAAATTACGCAGTACGCCCAGACTGTGAGTTGCAGACGACTATCAATCATCTCTTCAAAGGCATCCTACTTTATGGTTTTTTAGTTTACCTCACCCGCAAACGCTTTACACTAGATTCGCAAGAGAATCAGAGGAAATTATTTCACCTCAACTTGGCGACCAACAAAAAATAACCCCCCATGTGCGGCATAGCCGGCCATTTCTCCACCACATTCCTAACAATTAACCAGCAAGCTGTTTTAACAGCCTTGGCGCATCGTGGTCCGGACGCGCAGGCTTCGTGGCAGGGTGAGCATGGTTTGTTGTTTCATAGTCGCCTTAGTATTATTGATACCGATGCGCGGGCGAATCAGCCTTTTGCTGACCCTACGGGTAGGTATGTGCTGGTGTTTAATGGGGAAATTTATAATTACCAGGCTTTAAAGGCTACACTCAACGTTCAATGGCAGACGACTTCTGATACGGAATTGTTGTTGTATTGGTTGATTAACTATGGGGCAACGCGCTTGAATGCGTTAGAGGGTATGTTTGCGTTTGCTTTTTATGATACCCACACCCAAGAATTGCTGCTTGCGCGTGACCGTTTTGGTAAGAAGCCTTTTTACTTGCACCAGCAAGAGGGAGTTTTGAGTTTTGCCAGTGAGGTGCGGGTTTTGATGCAGATGCATCCGGAACTCAGAACTATAAGTAAACAGCAGCTGAGTAATTGGTTGTTTTGGCAAACCATTCCTGGCGGGTGCCTTATTGACGGTATTGAGGAGCTTGCGCCGGGGCATTTTATGCTTTTGAAGAATAGCCAAGTTTTGGAAAAAGGCTCTTATTTGAAAGCAAACCCATATTTGGGTTTAAATCCAACAAGAGATGAAGCCTTGGCTGTGGTCAAGGAAAAAGTGAGTAGCGCCATTGAAAAGCGCTTGGTGGCAGATGTGCCTTTTGCGGCGTTTTTGTCTGGAGGTGTAGACTCCAGCATCATTACAGCAGTGGCTGCGCAGCGCCTGGGTAAAGACCTGCACACCTTTACGGTGTCTTTTGATGAAAGCCAATTTTCTGAACACCACATTGCCGCTGAGGTAGCCAAACGCTACCAAACGCAGCACCATGAAATTCGCTTAAAACCCCAAGATTTTCTGGATCTTTTGCCAGAAGGCTTGGCCGCCACTGACCACCCGAGTGGCGATGGCCTGAATACTTACGTGGTATCAAAATATACCCAAGCTGCGGGCTTTAAAATGGCGCTTTCAGGCATTGGTGGCGACGAATGGTTTTTGGGCTACCCGTACTTTAGAAAAATGGCCGAATGGCAAAAAAAAGCCTGGATGGGTAATTTGAAGGCGTTTAGTACTATGCTTCCTTTTCAGTACAGAAAAGGGCTGGAAATTGCAACGGCAGTTTCTAAATACGGAGGCGCAGCCTATGCCTATCAGCGCTTGGTGTATGATCAGGCTAGTATTTCAAGCATGTTTGGTTTGCCCAAACCGAATTTATTCCCAAACCAAGAAAAACGTGCGCATTCGCAGGCGCTCTATTCTGAGCAAGAGTGGGAATTTTATACCCAGCCCGTTTTGCTGCGCGATAGCGATCAATACAGCATGGCGGTGGGCCTTGAGCTGCGCGCGCCTTTCATGGATACCGATTTAGTCGACTACGCTTTGGCTTTGCCGGATGCGCTCAAGCTAGGCCAGCCCCCCAAAGATTTGCTTATTGCTGCTTTTGAAGCAGATTTACCACGTGCGGTCTACGACCGCCAAAAACAAGGCTTTACCTTGCCTTGGGAGCAGTGGATGAAAACCGATTTAAAAGATTTTTGCACTGTGCGCATTGAGCGCTTTTGCACCAGAATAGCACACCCGGGCCTCCACACAGAATGGGCGCTGTTCCAAAAAGGAAAATCAAAGTTGTCGTGGTCTAGGTTTTGGGCTGTGGTGGCTTTGGAAGATTGGTTGGAATCAAATGCTCTTGATGTCAATAATTAAAGATGTTCAAAAAAAAGATCATTCAAATTATATATTTTCTTGTCAATGACTCTTTAGAGCTTTTGACTAAAATATGCTTTAGTAACAAAAGAATAGCCAGTGGATCATATTATCCAAATCGAATATTGATCATGAGAAATGGATCTATAGGCGATTCCATTACAGCATTTCCAGCAATAGTATCTATTAAGGAACGTTTTCCTGAGGCAAAGATTGATATTATTACGAATAGTGGCAGTATTCATTTTGTAGGTATGGAGCAATTGTTAGATACTTCATATTACTCATCAATTATTAATTATTATGGTTGGGGAATTGCAAAATTGTTTAAAGTGTTGAAAGCAGAAAAGTATGATCTTTTTGTGAATCTATCTCAGGATAAAACTAAATGGTATCTAGAACTAAAAAGGCTACTTTTTATTAAATTTTGTGGAATAAAATCTGCTGTAGGCTTTGAAGTTGGTACGATTCCGATGCTTCTTAGAATACAAAATATTGGTCAAACAAAAATTAGTGAGATACAACGGCTAAATCTAATCGTTCAAAAGTTGAATATACCAATTAGAAATATTTTTCCTATTAAGCCTGAACCCAACCTGACTTTAGTTCATGATCTATTTAATAGTAATGAATTAAATGATTCTAAAATAATTTCGATTGTTATCGGTGCTAAACGGGAACAAAATAAGTGGCCTATAAAATCATGGAGTAAACTTATTGAATTATGCTTGAATAGTGGTTTTAAAACAATTATTGTTGGGTCTGAAGAGGACAATTTGCATGCAATGCAACTACAAAAAAATGGGGTTTTTAATTGGTGTGGCCAATTAAGTATCAATCAGACAGCTGAAGTTTTTAAACGATGCCGACTTGTAGTTTCTAATGATACTGGACCTATGCATTTAGCATATGCCTTAGATATCCCCGTTATTGGTCTATTCAGTGCTTGGCAATTGGCTAATATATGGTTCCCCCCAAAAGATAAAGGCGTTACCCTGGTTGACTATTCGGTACCTTGTGCTCTTTGCTATTCAAATAAATGTTTAGATAACGTTTGCTTGCAAAATATTTCACCTGAGATAGTCTTTGAAGAAATTTTAAAACGTTGTTAAAAGTTATTTTTGCTTTTCGGAAGACAAGGTCTGCTAGCTTTAGCATCGAAAATTATTTCGAAACCTTGCGGCCTTTTTTACCCCAAGAAGTCGCAAAAAAATACATAGCACTCTACCGCCGCTTGGTACCAGAAGATAACAAATGACCTCAAGCGTTTGCCTCACCATAGACTGGTATTTGCCAGGCACCAACTCGGGCGGGCCCGTGCGTTCGGTGGCTAACCTGGTGGCTGCCATGCCCAATACCCATTTTTATATCATTACCCGCAATACCGATTATTGCAGTACCGCGCCTTATGCCGGTATTCAGCCTAATACTTGGATTCAAGTAGCTACGAATGTGAGGGTTTGTTATTTGGCGAAAAGTCAGATTACCAAAAAGAATATCCAATCCTTGATTCTAGCATCGGGTGCGCATACGCTCTATATCAGTGGTGTTTATTCCAAAGCTTTTTCGCAATGGCCGGTGTCTATCGGTAAGGCGCTAAAGCTCAAAACAGTGGTGGCAGCTCGCGGCATGCTCAGCCCACATGCGTTGGTCGTGAAGCTCCTCAAAAAATATTTGTTTTTGAGCCTCATGCGCTGGCTCAATGCCTATGGCCATGTGCATTTTCATGCCACCTCTGAACAAGAAGCCACCGATATCAAAAAAGTATTGGGCACCAACACCAATGTGAAGGTTGTATCCAATTTAGGTCGAAACGAAGAAACCAAACCCCGTCCAATTGCCAAAGCACCACAATCTTTAAAATTGGTTTCTATAGGGCGCATTGCCCCCGAGAAAGGAACACTTCAAGGCCTCAAAGCACTTCAAGATGTAGCCGGCGAAGTAACATTCGATTTATTTGGTATGGCCTACAACGCTACTTATTGGCAAGAATGCCAACAGGTCATTGCCGGTTTGCCGCCAAATATTGAAGTTCGTTACCACGGGCCCTGCCCCTCAGAAGAAGTTGCCGAAAAAATAGCTGCTGCCCACGCTTTGCTTCTACCCAGCGAAGGCGAAAACTACGGCCACGCCATCGTAGAGAGCCTGGCCCAAGGCCGCCCCGTACTCATTTCCAAACACACGCCTTGGCAAAACTTAGCAGCTCAAAAAGCAGGTTGGGATGTCAAGGCAACTGAATTACCAAGTGCCATTCAAAGTCTAATTGATATGGATCAACAATCGTATGAAAGTTGGTCAGAGGGCGCTAAAAAATACCATCAAATGGTGATAGAAGAACAAGAAAATACGATTCAAGCATACCAAACTTTATTTACCCCATGATCATCCTAGGAATCAACGCCTACCATGCCGATGCGTCGGCAGCCATTTTAGTTAACGGTAAGCTCATTGCCGCCACAGAAGAAGAGCGGTTTACGCGTACCAAGCACTGGGCGGGTTTTCCGCAGCAGGCCATTGATTTTTGCTTGAAAGAGGCTGGTGTTACCATAGACCAGGTGGATTATATCTGCGTTGGCCGCGACCCAAAGGCAAAGTTCAAGAAGAAGCTGAAATTCATGCTGCAGTCGCCGTTGGGGGTGCTCAAGTATGCCATTAAGCGCTTGGGCAATGCGCAGCAAATTACGGGTATTTCCAAAGACATGCAGCTCGTAGAGCACCACCGCAGTCATTTGGCGTCGGCGTTTTATCCGTCGCCTTTTGAAGAGGCCGCTATATTGTCTATCGATGGTGCTGGTGATTTTACCACAACTATGCTCGCACGAGGTAAGGGGACGCATATTGAGGTGTTGGAAGATATTGATTTCCCGCATTCGGTGGGGGTATTTTATTCGGCCATGACGCAGTTGTTGGGCTTTCCGTACTACGGCGACGAATACAAAGTCATGGGCCTAGCACCTTACGGCGAGCCTAAATATGTAGATGCGCTGCGCGATGTCGTGAGGCTCATACCTGGCGGTTTGTTTGAGCTCAATTTGAGTTATTTTCAGTCGCCTCACAAAGGCTATGTGCATTATTCCGCTGATTTTCTTCCATTGGTAAAGCCCTTGTTTAATGCCAAAATGGAAGCCAAGTTCGGCAAAGTGCGCAGCAAAGAACAAGAACTTACCCAATACCACAAAGATTTGGCTGCCTCTGTGCAGCGCTACACTGAAGAAATTATTTTTCATGTGCTTACTTACTTGCACCAAAAAACGGGCCTTACCAAAGTGTGTATTGCCGGTGGGGTGGCGCAAAATAGTGTGGCCAATGGCAAAATTACGCGCAACACACCCTTTACCGAAGTGTATATTCCGAGTGCTGGCCACGACGCCGGCATTTCTATGGGCAGCGCCTATTGGGTGCACCACATGGTGGCTAAACAGCAGCGCAGTGAAGCGGTATTCAATGCCAACACAGGCGCGCTTTTTTCCAATAAATTCATCAAGGCAGAATGCGAACGCCTAGACCTAAGCTACCGCGAGTTACCCGATGCCGAACTGTACCCCGAAATTGTGCAGTGTCTTACCAATGGTGGGGTAGTGGGGTGGTTTAACGGCCGTGCCGAATTTGGGCCCCGCGCACTTGGTGGCCGCTCTATCATTGCCGACCCGCGCCGCACCGACGCCAAGGAAATCCTGAACCTCAAAATCAAGCGCCGCGAAAGCTTCAGGCCCTTTGCCCCGAGTATCCTCAAAGAAAAAGTAAATGAATGGTTTGAGCTAGACGAACCTGTGCCGTTCATGGAAAAGGTATTTCCGATCAGAAAAGAAAAACAGTCAGAAATACCTGCCGTTACCCACGCCGACGGTTCTGGCCGCCTACAAAGCGTCGCCGCAGCGCTATCGCCGCGTTACCACGCGCTGATCTCTGAGTTTGAGCGCCAAACGGGTGTCCCGATTTTGCTCAATACGTCTTTCAATGAAAACGAACCTATTGTCAATGCACCCATCGAGGCCATCAATTGCTACTTGCGCACCAATATGGATATGTTGGTGATGGAAAATGTGGTGTTATCTAGAAAATAATGCTCTCCATCCTCACCGTTACCTATAATTCCCTGCACACGCTCAAAGACTCCTATACCAGTCTTTGTGCGCAAACCTATGCCCAATGGGAGTGGGTGGTGCAAGACGGTGGTTCTAGCGACGGTACAGTGGCTTGGTTGGAGAACCTTTCAGATGAGCGCATCAGTATGGTTTCTGAAAAAGACAGCGGTATTTACGACGCGCTCAATAAGGCCGTGCGCAGGGCCAAGGGCGAGTGGATTGGTTTGTTGCATTCCGATGACCTGTACCCGAACAACGACGCGTTGCAAGAGGTGGTAGCAGCCATGGAAGGCCATGATGCTATTTATGGTGATCTCAAGTACGTGCAGGCTGCCGATGTATCTAAAGTCTTGCGCCATTGGCGAAGTGGGACTTTTTCCCCCACCGCATTGCAAAAAGGCTGGATGCCGCCGCACCCGACCGTATTTTTGAGAAAAGAAATTTACACGCAGGTAGGGGAGTTTGATACCCAGTTTAAAATTGCAGCCGATTACGATTTCATGCTCAGGGTGCTGCAGTTACCCCAACTAAAAATAGACTATTTGCCTCAAGTACTGATGCTCATGCGCCAAGGTGGGGCGAGTTCGAAAGTCGGCAATTTGCTGGCCAAAAGCAAGGAGGACCTGCGTGTTTTAAAGAAGAACCGAATTCCGAAGCGCCATTTGGTCTTAATTCGTAAAATTGCAGTAAAATTCAAGCAATTCATTTTTCAAAGTTAATTATGTCGAACGTCAATCATTTGTTAGAAAAATTCAATGTCGTCGCCTCCGACCTCACCCGCCCTTGGGGAGGTTTTTATGTCATCGATGAAACTCAGGCACAGCTGTTCTCGGACACCTTTTTTGATGGCCTCGATGTGGCTACCCTTACCATTGGCGGCAAACTGAGCCCCAAAATTTTGTTGGTTTCGGCACAGCAACGTCTCTCTTGGCAGTACCACAACCGCCGCGCAGAAATTTGGCGTGTGCTAGAAGGCCCAGTGGGCGTGGTGCGCAGCCATACCGACGAAGAAGGCGAGCTGGTGGTGCACCAAGCTGGCGAATTCATTAAGCTGGCCCAAGGCGAGCGCCACCGCCTTATAGGCATAGACACCCCAGCCATTATTGCCGAAATTTGGCAGCATACGGATGCAGCGCAGCCTTCCGATGAGTCGGATATTGTGCGCGTTCAAGATGATTTTGGTCGTTAAATAATTTTATATGCCCCTTCCTACCATTAACCCCACACAAACGGCCGCTTGGCAAAAGTTACAGGCGCATTTCGAGCAAATGAAGTCCGCCCAAATGCAGGATTTATTTGCCGCCGATGCCCAAAGAACAGCGAAATTTCATATCGAGTGGGAAGATTTCTTATTCGATTACTCTAAAAATATCGTTTCGGAAGAAACATTGGCGTTGTTGCAAGACTTGGCAACCGAGGTTGAATTAAAAAGCGCTATTGAACAATACTTTGGCGGGGGCCTCATTAACCAAACCGAAAACCGCGCGGTGCTGCATACGGCTTTGCGCAGCAAGCAAACGGCGCCAATTTTGGTCGATGGCCAGGATATCTTACCCGAAATTGCAGCGGTCAAGGCCAAAATGCGTGCATTTGCCAACAGCATTATTTCGGGTGCGCACACAGGCTATACCGGCAAGGCCATAGAGACCGTGGTAAACATTGGTATTGGCGGCTCTGACCTCGGGCCAGCAATGCTTGCCGAAGCGCTCAAGTACTACACAAACCACCTGCGTGTTCATTTTATCTCGAATATCGATGGCGACCACGTCCAGGAGTTGCTCAAAACCCTAGACCCCGAAACCACGCTTTTTGTAATTGTTTCAAAAACCTTCACCACCCAAGAAACGCTCACCAACGCGCAAACGATCCGCGCTTGGTTTTTGCAACATGCGAGCCAGCCAGATGTTGCCAAGCATTTTGTGGCGGTGTCTACCAACTTGCAAAAAGTACAGGACTTTGGCATTGCCCCAGAAAATATCTTCCCAATGTGGGACTGGGTTGGCGGCCGCTTCTCTTTGTGGAGTGCAGTTGGGCTGTCTATTTGCTTGGCTGTGGGCCCCGACCACTTTGAGGAGCTACTCAACGGCGCATATCAAATGGATACGTATTTCAAGACCGCACCTTTTGAGCAAAACATGCCAGTCGTAATGGCGCTTTTGAGCATTTGGTACAACAACTTTTTTGGTGCCGAAACCGAGGCAATGATTCCTTATAACCAGTACTTGCAAAAACTGGTGCCCTACTTGCAGCAAGGGATCATGGAGTCTAACGGCAAGCGCGTGGGCCGCGATGGCCAGCCCGTGAGCCATCAAACCGGAACCATTGTTTGGGGAGAGCCAGGCACCAACTCGCAGCATGCATTTTTTCAGCTAATCCATCAAGGAACCAAACTGATCCCCACAGATTTTATTGGCTTCAAGCAGTCTTTGTATGGCAATAAAGAACACCACGACAAACTGATGTCCAACTTCTTCGCCCAAACCGAAGCGCTGCTCATGGGCCGCCCAGAAGCACCGGGGCTGTCGCCATTTAAGGTATTTACGGGCAACAAACCCACCAATACCTTGCTCATTGACAAACTTACACCAACAAGTCTAGGTGCACTGATAGCACTCTACGAACACAAACTTTTTGTGCAAGGCATTATATGGAATATCTTTAGCTATGACCAATGGGGCGTAGAGCTCGGCAAAGAATTGGCCAATTCTATACTCAAAGATATCGAGGCGGCGCAAATGGCCCCACACGATGCGTCTACTACCTTTTTGTTAAAGAAGTTTCTCTCCTAAAAAGAAACCCAAACATGTATAAACTACTTTTATTTTTACTGCTTGTGCCTATTGCACTTGCAGCACAACCGGTTTTAAAGGTGAGCCGAGAAGCGCTTTTTACGTATTCAAAATACGACGACGCGTTTTTTGTCTTGGATGATTCTACGCATTACTTCACCTACAAGCCCAAACAGGTGCGTTGGCAAAAACATGCAATGCATGTGGTGCTCAACGATGGCTATACTTTTGCAGAGTTGAAAAGTCGTTTTCATCCACTGGCTATTGGCAAAGGACATTATTTGTTGGTCCAAGATGGCAGCGGCATGGTCTATGAGCTCAAGCACGATACCCTTAAACGCATTGATCATAGTTTTGACCAAAAAAACCAATTTGGCAGTGCGCTTTATTCCCATAACAAACGCGTTTATATGTTTGGCGGCTATGGTTTGTTTGAGGCGAAAAACACGCATACTTATTTTGATATCGCCACCAAAGAATGGTATCAAGTACACCGGAATTCTTACGATTGCCCAGCAAAGCGCTCAACGCCCTACTTTATTCAGCAAAATGCAGCGCTATATGTCATGGGTGGGGTAGAGAAATATTTCAACAAGAATAAAATCTACAAAGATATCTGGCACTACAATCCTGCCAATAAAAAATGGGAATTGCTCGGTGAGCTCAACCCTGAATTTATGCAGCGCACCCGCATTAGGGGTTTTGTACAAAACAAAGATTATAAAATCTTTACTTTCAGCAACAAATTGACCATAGTTGATGTGGTGAACAACAAATACTACAGCTATTTATCGGGTAGGTATTTTCCAATACGCCGTTTGGTTCCTGATGCGCATTTAAATTACATTTTGCTAGCCACGCATATCACCAATGACGGTAGGTTCTCTTATTTAAAAGTGAAGCAAAAAGAAGACATCCTTGATGGTAGGCCTACAGAATATTATCTTTACAAGCCCATTTCGCTCTTCAAGCAGGTACCTATCGAAACCTACTTATGGATTTCTGTTTTGCTCAATCTCTTCTTCTTTTTCTTGTTGTTTTATATCCGACGCATTACCAAAACCGCTTGGTATAAACCAAAAAATCCGGTACTCGAACGCAAAGAATTTACCGATGTAGAGTGGGTGGTCTTGCTACTCATCAAAGAAACCCAAGAACTCGAACTTTCTGCGCTCAATAGTTATTTTGACCAGCCTGGCTTGTCTTACGAAACGCTTAAGAAGCGCCGAGAAAGTTTTATTAAGGCCTTGCGCATCAAATTGGCGCTTATAACACGCCGCGATGTCGAAAGCTTATTGCCCGAAAGCAAGCATCCGTTAGACAAACGCATGAAAGTCATACGTTGGAACAACGAGCTGGAAATCAGGTAAGAAGAATAAGAGAACTTGTTGTTCACTATAAAAAATAGAGTAAAACACTGCCCCTTTAGGCAACTATTCCAAACTTTGTAAATCAATAAATTATGCGTGCGCTAGACCTCTACAAAATATTAATATTCTTCACTTTTTTCACTGCAGGCTTTGTCGTTACCTATTTCTTGACGCCGGTAATCATTCAAGTCGTGAAGGTCAAGCGCCTCTACGAAAAGCTCTCTGAGCGCAGTTCGCACTCGGTGCATGTGCCTAGTTTCGGGGGCGTTACATTTTATGTTGTTTTTATAATTGCCATTAGCATTGCCGAGCAGTTTTTTATGATCGGACGGGCCGTTTATTTAGTGCCAACAGCTACCATCATATTTATGATAGGGCTCAAAGACGACCTCACCGGCATTTCGCCCTCCAATAAAATCATGGCCCAGATCATTGCCACCACCCTCTTGTTTTTATCTACCGACTTTCAAATCATGGACCTGCATGGCTTTTTTGGCTTGCACCATACGTCGCCCATCATCGTGGTGCCGCTTTCTTATGCCGTGGTCATTTTCTTTACCAATGCTTTCAACCTTATTGACGGCATCGACGGCTTGGCCTCATCTTTAGCGGTCTTTTATTTTGCGGTCTTCGCTTGTATTTTCGGTATTTTAAAAGATTGGGCGTTTGTCAGTGTTTGTGTATGTTTGGTGGGTGTTTTTATTGCATTTTTGCGCTATAACTTGTCCTCAGACAAAAAGATTTTCATGGGCGATACCGGCAGTTTGTTTATTGGTTTCATATTGGTGGCTTTTGTGGTCCACCTGATGGCCTCCGATTTCAGCGGCAAACTCAAACTTAAAGATGCCAATTTTGGCGTGTTTTTAATTGCCTTGCTTTTTGTACCTATTTTAGATTCTATTCGTGTATTCATCGCCCGAAGCATAGACGGGCGCTCTCCCTTTTCGCCAGACCGCAACCATATCCACCACCTCCTGATGGACCGCTTCAACCTAAACCATCGCCAAACCACTGCGTGCATCTTAATACTCAATATTTGTGTCTGTTTGCTCTTTTGGGCGGCAAGCTATTATTTGCCCCATTCATGGGCTGGTATGGCTTTATTGGTATTCAGTATTCTTTTTTCGCTGTACTTACGCAACCTGCGCTTGCAAGTTCGAGTCAAGCAATAGGTTAGGCACTTGCAAATTTTTAGCTTAACTTTACCACGCTTTTCAAATTTATGATTTCACATCAAACGCCTTTGCGCTCCTTGCTTTTCATTTGCTCTTTAGGAGTACTGCTTTTTTCTTGTAAGACCCGAGAAAAACTCGTCTACTTACAAAAAGGCGAGAGCCAAACCAAAGTTCAAGCAGACTACCAAGTGGTACTGCGCACCGACGACCAACTCAACATCATGGTAGGCGGCTCCGATATGGAAAGCTTGGCGCCGTTTCAATTCTTTTATGCTGCCAATGCCCAAGGCGACGGCGGTGGTGGCCTAATGCAAAATCAGCAAATGATGACCGGCGGCGGTATTTCTTATGTCATCGACATCAACGGCAACATCAACTTTCCGGTGCTGGGTTTTGTGCAACTAGCTGGCCTTACGCGCTTGCAGGCGGTGGAATTTTTACAGAAAGAGCTACAAGCTTATGTCCAGGATGTGGTCGTCAACATCCAGCTCATGAACTTCAAGTATTCCGTGCTTGGGCAAGTAAGAACTCCGGGAGTTCAAAGTGTACCGGTGGGCACCGAGCGCCTCACCATTCTAGAGGCTATTGCCAAAGCCGGCGACCTTCAAATTACAGGACTACGCAACAACGTATTGTTGGTCAGAGAAACCAACGGCCAGCGCATAGAATACCGCCTAGACCTCACCAGCAAAGACCTCTATGAATCTCCTGCCTATTACATTCGTCAAAACGATGTCATTTACGTAGAGCCCAACTTTACCGCAAACTTCCAAGGAACAAATTTCCAGACCTTCACCCAATTGGGCACCACGGCCATTTCCATCTTTTTATCGCTCTATACCATCATTTCCCTCACCAAGTAATGACCGAAGACCTCCAACAACAACTCCAACAGCAAGAAGCGCCCGAACCCAAGATCAACGTTCGGGAACTCATCGACCGCTACCTCCACTACTGGTTGTGGTTTGTGATTGGCGTGGGCATCTCCGTGTTCATTGCTTACACCATGCTGCGCTACTCCACCAATATTTATCAAAGTAGTGCCACTATCCTTATTCAAAAAGCCAAAGAAAACGATGTGCTCAGTGGTCTCAACGCCAACACCGGCTTCAGTTTGTTTCCGGAGCGCTTGGCCATCGGCAACGAGATTGCCCTTTTTAAAACACCCACTATTTTGCGCGGTGTGGCGGCGCGTCTAGAGCTTAATAAGACCTACAAAATGGTCGGCCAAAACGCCGGCATCAAAAAATCCGAAATGTGGGGCAATAACCCTATTGCTTTGCGCGCGGTGGGTCCAGACTCTCTTTTGTATGGCGTTGGCGCAGAATTCGAACTCACGGTACTCTCTGGTGGCCGCTATGAGCTCTACATGAATGAAACCGAATACCTCGGTAAACACAATTTCAATACACCTATCTCAACAACTATCGGCACCATCAGCATTGACAAAACCAGTAGTTTTGGTGGTGTAGCCGTCGGCAATCAGTTTATTATCTCGCTGACGCCACTCGAACAAGTTGCGCAGGGCCTCAATGGGGCTATTACCATAGACCGCGCCGACAAAACCTCTGATCTCATTGCCATCAGCATCCAAGGGCCGGTCATTGAGAAAAACAACGCCATCATCAGGGCGCTTATCGAAGAGCACCGCCAGGAAAAAATCGACGACCAAAACGAGGTAGCACGCAATACCACCAACTTTATCAATGACCGCATGGCCTATTTGGCCAAAGAGTTGGGCGAAGTCGAGAAAGACGCTGAGTCTTTTAAGCAACAGCACGAGCTCGTAGACGTCATGACCGACGGAAGCAGCTTTGTCTCGAAACGCGATGCAGCCGAGGCCAAAATCATTGAGACCTCTGTTCAGCTCAAACTAACTGAATACCTCCAAGACTATCTTGCCAAACACAACACGAACACCACCCTTTTGCCCTCAAACCTTGGTTTTGAAGACGTTACAGTGGTGGCCATCACCACCCAATACAACAAACTTATCTTAGACCGCGAGCGCTTGCTCAAAAACTCCAAGCCCAACAACCCGCAGGTCTTGCGCATGGAAGAACAACTCCAAGGCTTGCGCACCACCATGGAAGACGGCCTCAAGGCCAATAAATCGCGCTTGCGCATTATCCTCAATTCCCTAGACGAACAGCAGCGCCTTTACGAAGGCAAAGTCGCTTCTGTTCCGGCTTTTGAGCGCCAATTCCGCGACATCGAGCGCCAACAAAAAATCAAAGAAACGCTTTACATCTTCTTGCTCCAAAAGCGCGAAGAAAACGAAATCTCTACCGCGGCTTCTATTGGCAACACCAAAATTATTGTTGAGCCCTCCTCTAATGTTGCGCCAGTATCACCCAACCGCAGTAAGTACTATATTTTTGCGGTAGCGCTGGGCTTGCTTATTCCGTTTGGCATCATCTACCTCAAGTATTTGCTCGATAGCAAAGTCCACGGCATCCACGATCTTATTAAGTTTAAGTTGCCAGCCATTGGCGAGATCCCAAAAGGCGACGACGACCAACGCGCGGTAGTGGCTACCAAAAATGCGCGCTCGCATATTGCCGAGGCTTTCCGAATGGTACGCTCCAATATGAATTTCTTGCTGGAAAACACAGCGGGTGCCAAAACCATCATGCTGACCTCCTCTATAGCCGGCGAGGGCAAGACTTTCATCTCTATCAATTTAGGGCACACCCTCTCGCATTCCGACAAAAAAGTGGTGGTCATTGGTTTGGATTTACGCGCACCCAAAATTGCGCGCTACCTCGATATCGCCAAAATGGTTGGGGTCTCAAATTATATTATCAACGAAGCGCTTACTTTTGACGACATCTTACTCCATGACCCGGCCAACACCAATATGCACTATATTTTGTCGGGTGATATCCCGCCAAACCCTTCAGAACTCTTGCTCAGGGAACGCCTTGTTGAGCTGATCAATATAGCCAAAGCACGCTTCGACTACGTGATCATCGATACGGCTCCAGTAGCGCTTGTTGCCGACTCCTTGCACCTCTCTGTTCATGCTGACCTGACTATCTATGTGGCGCGTGCCGAACACCTCGACCGCCGCATGCTCAGCATTCCTGCTGGCCTTTACCACGACAAAAAAATCCCGAATTTGGCTATGCTGATCAATGCCACCGATGTCATGGGCAAAGGTTATGGCTACGGCTACGGTTCGGGCTACGGCTACGGTTATGGCTACGGTTATGGCTATGGTTATGGCTACGGCTATGGCTACGGCCAGCAGTACGGTGCGGGCTATGGCTCAGAATACTTCGACAAACCGAAAAAGAAGAAATCAAAATTAGTGCGCTTCTTAGAAAAAGCGTTCCCGTTTGTGCCCACCGTGCGCAAGCGCTTGGGTAAGAAAAAGTAAACGCCCCTATTTTTTGCAATAAATTCAAAACCTCACTTCGGTGGGGTTTTTTTGTTTGGGATAAAATGTATTTTTACGTTATGAAAGTTCGGCTTCCGTTTCTCCTTTTTTACACATGCGCATCAAATCTTTTCGCCCAGGTCTCAGGCGCTGAACCCGTGGCCTTACCTGTGGTTGGTGTGCACTACGGCGGCGCGTTAAGTGGTGGCGATTTGGCGGCGCGCTATGGGTATTTCAATCGGGTGGGCCTGACCGCCGGCTACAAACTGAAAAACAACTGGAGTTTTGGTGTAGAGTCTGACTTTTGGTTCTCAGACAACGTGCGCCTCACGGGTTTGTTTGATCATTTGGTAGACGCCTCGGGCAACATCACCAATGACCTCGGTATGCCCGCCTCTGTGTTGGTGTATCCGCGCGGTGTGCATGCCAATGCCTATGTAGGGCGTTTGTTCCCCATCAACCAAACCAACCGCAACAGCGGCATTCTTGTGCAACTCAGTGGCGGCTATATGCTGCACCGTTTGCGCATCGAAACCAACGACAACGTGGTGCCACAGCTAGAACTCGACTACAAAAAAGGTTACGACCGCCTCACGTCGGGCCTCAACCTCCAACAATTTGTGGGCTACTCTTTTCTCAACAACCGTGGTTCGGCAAACTTTTATGCGGGGCTCTATTTTCAGCAAGGCTACACCTACAATCGCCGCACCATCAATTTTGACCAGCCCGATATCCCTGTTTCTACCGCCCGCCGCCTCGACCTCCAAACCGGCTTCAGGGTAGGTTGGTACATCCCATTTTATTCGGCAGAACCCCGAGAGTATTATTATAATTGATGGCTTTTCTTTATTCTTTTTCCATCGTTTGTTACCAATTACTTTTGAAATTGGTGGCTTTGTGGCACCCGAAAGCCAAGCTCATGGTTGCAGGTCAAAAAGAAACATTTGCGCTCATTGCGAAACTTTCAAAAACAACCCATAAAAGATTTTGGTTTCATTGTGCCTCCTTGGGTGAGTACGACATGGCGCTGCCGCTTATCGAGGCTTGTGTGGCCGCTGACCCCCAGCTAGAAGTCGTAGTTAGTTTTTATTCGCCTTCAGGTATGCAGTATTTTCACAAGCGGGGTTTTGTACCGCACGCGGTGTTTTATCTGCCTGCCGATTTGCCTGCCACTATGCAGCGCCTCGTCGAGGAAGTAGGAGCGTCTCGGCTTTACTTATTGAAATATGAATTTTGGCCCAATTTATTGCGTGCAGCGCAAGTAGCAAGACTTAATATTTATTCGGTTTCCACTTTGTTGCGACCATCGCAAGTCTATTTGAAGTGGTATGGTGGGTTTTTTAGAAAGGCCCTCGGTAGGGTGTCTTATTTTGGTGTTCAAAATGAAAAGACGCAACAATTGTTGCTAACAGCTGGGATAGCACAAGCAAAAATAGAGGTGCTCGGTGATTTGCGCTTCAATAGGGTGCTTGCTGCAAAAGCGAAAGCCCAAAGCAACCCTGTTATCGCACAATTTGCGCAAGGTAACGAGCTCTTGATTTTAGGCAGTAGTTGGCCCCAAGAAGAAGATTTGTTGCTGGGTTTGTTCAAAGAAATGGCGCCCAACGAGACCAAAAACCTCAAAATCTTGATCGCTCCGCACGATCTTTCCAAAAGCCATTTGGAACAAATGAAAGCCAAATTTCCGGAGGCACTTTTTTACACGGAGCTGCACGAGGGTGGAATTCCGGATGCACAAGTGCTCATTTTGGACACGATTGGGCACTTGAGTGCAGCCTATCAATACGGGAGTGTCGCTTTTGTTGGCGGGGGCTTTAGTGGTAGTTTACATAATATTTTAGAGCCGGCAAGCTTCGGATTGCCGCTTGTTTTTGGCCCAAAGCACCAAAAGTTCCCAGAGGCACAGGCCTTTCTTGATTTAGGTTTTGCAAAAGAGGTGGATAGTCCACAAAGATTAAATGCAGCGCTTCAATTCTTTTTGAAAGATAAAAAAGACTTAAAGGAAGAAATTGAAAAACATGTTTTCAAAATCCAGGTTAAATTGCCCTTAAAACTTGTCAATTGAAAAGCTATTAATACGCTCTTTCGTTGCGTTTTTCCATCCAGTTGATGAACGCGCGGTTGACTACTTTGTTGCCGCCAGGGGTAGGGTAGTTGCCGGTAAAGTACCAGTCTCCGGTATGGCCTGGGCAGGCAATATGTAGGTTCTCGACACTTTGATAGATGATTTCGACCTTAGCTTGCATGCCTTTTGGTGTCAGCATTTTGGCGATTTGTGCCGAGATTTGTTGGTCTGTGAAGGGTTCGTAGATGCGTTGCACTACGTTTTTGACTTGTTCTTTTGGTAAGTGCACTTGTTCGAGCGCCGCTTTGTAGACATCGTCTATGATTTGTGCTTGGCCGGTTTCACGCAAAAGTGCAATGGCTGCCTCGAAGGCAATGAAATCGCCCATTTTGGCCATGTCGATGCCGTAGCAATCTGGGTAGCGAATCTGAGGTGCAGAGGAGACCACTACAATTTTTTTAGGGCCAAGTCGGTCTAAAATGCGCAAAATGCTTTGTCGGAGTGTGGTGCCGCGCACAATGCTGTCGTCAATGACAATGAGGTTGTCGGTGCCGCGGCGTACAGAGCCGTAGGTGATGTCGTAGACATGCGCAACGAGGTCGTCGCGGGAGTCGTCTTGGGTGATGAAAGTCCGCAATTTGGCATCTTTAACGGCGATTTTTTCGGTGCGGGCCCTGCGTTTGACAATTTGGGCAATTGCCTCGGTGCTGGCACCGGCGCCAAGTGCTTGGATTTGTTTGATTTTATCTTGGTTGAGCGCTTCCTCAAGGCCTTTGATGAGGCCGTAAAAAGAAACCTCGGCGGTGTTCGGAATAAATGAAAAGACGCTGTTGTCGTAGTCGTGGCCAACACTTTCTAAGACGTCTTTTACGATGAGGCGCCCTAATGCTTTGCGTTCTTTGTAAATATCGGCATCTGAGCCGCGCGAGAAATAAATGCGTTCAAAAGAGCACTGCGTTAGTTGACGCGGTTTATTGATCAGGGTTTCTTTGACTTGGCCGTTTTTCTCGATGATGAGGGCATGGCCAGGCTGAAGCTCTTTGATGTCTTCCACTTTAAGGTTGAAAGCGGTTTGAATGACAGGGCGCTCTGAGGCCACTGCGCAAATCTCGTCGTCTTCGTACCAGAAAGCGGGCCGAATGCCGCTTGGGTCTCGGAGTACAAAAGCACTGCCGTGGCCCATGAGGCCTGCCATGGCGTAGCCGCCATCCCAGCGCTCAGAGGCTTTTTTGAGAATTTGGTCGATTTTGAGTTCGTCTTGGATACGGGAGTAGATATCGGTTTTGGCATAGCCCAGCGCTTTGTAGCGTTCGTAAAGTTCTTCGTTTTCGACATCCAAAAAATGACCTATTTTTTCCATGACCGTAACGGTGTCGGATTTTTCTTTGGGATGCTGCCCGATTTCGACCAATACGTCGAAGAGTTCATCGACGTTGGTGAGGTTGAAGTTACCAGCAACTACCAAATTGCGGGTCATCCAGTTGGACTGACGCAAAAACGGATGACAACTTTCTATGGAATTGCGTCCGTATGTCCCGTAGCGGAGGTGACCTAAAAATACCTCGCCGGTGAAGCCAACGTTTTTTTTAAGGTAAGCGACGTCCTTGAGATGTGCGGGGTTTTCGACGTAGATGGCCTTGAACTTGGTGTTGATTTGGTCAAAAATATCTTGCGTGGGATTCTTTTTAACCGAACGGGTGCGTGAGATATAGCGCTCACCGGGTTGCATATCGAGTTTGATGTTGGCAATGCCCGCACCGTCTTGGCCTCGGTTGTGCTGTTTTTCCATAAGGAGGTGCATCTTGTTGAGGCCCCAAAGTACAGATCCGTATTTGTCGAGGTAGTAGTCTAGTGGTTTTTTGAGCCTTAAAAGGGCGATGCCACACTCGTGTTTAATCGGATCACTCATGGAAATTTATTTGGTAGCAAAGGTAATTCTTTATTCGTAATTTTGTATGGTGAAAAGCCTGATTGTTACTTTTCTGATTCTCCTGCAACTCGCATTGCAAATAGGTGTCCCTATTCACAAGCACTTCTGTGAAATGGATGGTTCTTTTGCGTCTGTTTTCATCAAGGTAGACCACCAATGCGATGCGCCACACACCGATCTTCCACCATGTTGTCAGGAAGAACAAGCTAAAGACGACTGCTGCTCTGATGAAATACAGGTCGTCAAAACAAACTTAGATCAAATCAATTCATCATCGGAGGATTTCTTCTCAGAGATGAATCCTTTTATTGCCGACTTACCCAATGTTTTCGATTTCAAATATGTCGTTACCACCCCAACGCCTCAATGGCACGGTAAGCATTACAAGCGCCCACCTCCGCTGTGGCGATCCGGTCGGCAAATCCACACCTTACACCAGACTTGGCAAATATGATTGCGCATTCAATGCATCAATTGAATGTTTAATCCATATATTGTCTATGAAATACTTTTTGTTTTTGGGAAGTTTATTCATGCTTTCCACGCTTCAAGCCCAAATCAAGGGCGTGGTGCAAGGGGCAGACTCTCTGCAAACCAAACCACTTAAAAATGTTAAAATTACGCTGCTGCGTGCCGAGACCACTGTTTATTCCAACGAAGACGGCACCTTTGAAATCCTTTTGGGAAAGCAAAGCCCTGACACCTTATTGTTTGTAGCCAAGGGCTATCGCTCGGACCGCTTAGTGGTGACCCGCTCGGACCGTTTTGCTGCGCTCAATGTAGTGCTGGTTTCGGGGCAGTTGGTTCAGGATATTGTTGTAGCAGGTGCTAAAAATGCACACGGAATTTCCAAAATGAAGACGTTGCATGTCGAGGAGCTCACAAGTGCCGAATTCAGAAAAGCCGCTTGTTGTAATTTATCCGAATCTTTTGAAACCAATGCCACTGTAGATGTCAGTATGTCTGATGCTGTTTCTGGAGCAAAAAAAATACAATTGTTGGGGCTCGATGCCGCTTACACGCAATTGCAATTTGAAAATATCCCTATTTTGCGTGGCCTCGAGAGCACTCATGGCATCAGCGTTATTCCGGGCACTTGGCTAGAGTCCATACAAATTACCAAAGGCACTGGTTCGGTGGTGAATGGCTATGAATCCATGGCGGGTTTGTTGAATTTTGAATTTAAGAAACCCAAAGACCTCCCGCGCATGGGGCTCAATGTATATCAAAACCGCTTTGGCCGCTCCGAGCTCAATTTGCAGGGTGGCCAGCGGCTCTCTGAGCGCTGGCACATGGGCTTGTTTGCCTCGGGCGCAGCCATTTACGGCCAACAAGACCACAACCAGGACGGTTTTAGGGACCAGGCGCTGTCCAATACGATTAATTTACTGCAGCGTTTCAGTTACCAAGGCCCCAAAATGGAGGCGCAATTCGGTTTACAGGCCTACACCGATGACAAAACAGGTGGTCAGCTCACTTTTAGTAAACAAACACCTGAAGGATACGGGATGACCTTGAATAGCCAACACCTCTCGGTTTTTTCAAAAACCGGTTTTTTTGGCAAAAAACCCGCCCAAAGTTTGGGAATCATCACGCAACTGAAAGCCCAAGATGTGAACGGCTTTTATGGCCTCCGCAACTTTCAGGGCAAAGAACGACGCCTTTACATCAATGCCATTTATGACGACATCATTGGTAATTCAGACCATAAAATCAAGGCGGGAGCAAGTTTTTTGGCGCTGCGGATCTTGCAATATGCTGGTCAGCCTTCGGGCGCAGCACAGCTGGGGCTGACGCGTACTGAGATCGTACCGGGCGTATTTGCCGAGTATACCTACTCGGGCAACCGCCTCTCGGCGGTTGTAGGTGCGCGCTATGACCAACACAACCTGGCTGGCGGCCAATTTTCACCACGCGCGCACCTCAAATACGCCCTCAGCCCCCAACTCGACCTCAGACTTACAGCGGGTCGCGCTTGGCGCATGCCCAATTTTGTCGTTGACAACCTGTCTTTGCTAGCGAGTTCAAAAACATGGATAGCGAATCAGACCTTGCAGCCAGAAATCTCCTGGAATATAGGCGCCTCGTTGGTGCAGGGTTTCAGTTTCAAAAAACGCAAAGGAACCATCAGTATAGATGCCTACCATACGCGTTTTACGCAACAACTTGTCGCCGACCGCGATTCGATTTTCGATATGGTCATTTTTAAAAACCTAGCCGATCATTCAGTTGCCACCGTGATTCAGACCGAATTTGCCTATGAAGTTTTGCGCGGCTTTGATGTGCGCTTGGCCTATAAATTTCAAGACGTGCGCGCGCTGTACAACGGCCAGCTTCAAAATCAAGTTTTGTTGCCGCGCCAACGCTATTTTGCAAATTTGGCGTATCAGACCCGCAACAAACATTGGCAATACGACCTTACGTATTCGCGCTACAGCGCTGTTCGTTTGCCGCATCATGGCCACAGCATACCATGGGCGCTGCTCAATGCGCAACTTACACGGAACTTCAAGCAGCTCGAATGTTACCTCGGTGGTGAAAACCTTCTCAACTTTACGCAGCATGCGCCAATTATAGATGCAAGCAATCCATTTGGATCTTCTTTTGACGCCACTCAAATTTGGGCGCCAATTATGGGTTGGAATGCGTACTTTGGCTTGCGCTATACGTTCAAATAATTTGAATAATGAATCAAAATCTATTAAAAATGAAAAATATCATCTTACTCTTTTTACTCTCCCTAAGTGCCACCTTTTATGCGCAAAAAGCTTCGGTCATTTCTATTCAATCTAACGCCCAATGCGGCGATTGCCAAGAACGTATAGAAACAGCACTCAATCAAAGCAAAGGCGTAATCTACGCCGAACTCAATATGGAAACCAAGGTGGTGGAAATTAAATACAATCGCAAGAAAACGGATGTTGCTACGCTCAAAAAAGTGCTAAACGCAATCGGCTACGACGCCGATGACCAAAAGGCAGATGCAACAGCTCAAAAGGCATTGCCACTTTGCTGTCAGCCAGGGGGTCATTGATTAGATTCGCCTAAATGACGGTTGCCAAAGGCATAGCCCAAACTGACGCCGGCACTCGGGAAAACTCCGAAATTGCGCAGCAAGTTGAGTTGTGTTGAGGCGCTTGCCAATAAACCAAAACGGGTGTAGTAGCTCAGCTTTACACCAGCTGTAGCGTTGTAGCGCAGGCGCTGATCTTCTGCCGGATTGTTACTCATGACAAGTCCTAGACCCAAAGGATTGACAAAGCCAGATAAGTCGAATCGGTAAGCTACTGGGTAATGATATGCCACGCCCTCCGGAATTAGTGCCGTGAGCAAGCCAACAGCCAACGAACCAAAAAAGTCGCTGATGGTATATGAATTTTGCGTCAAAAAACTTGTCACAGGTCCAACGGCATAGAGGCTCATGGGCAAATGAAGATAGCCTTCGTAGTCACTGAGACCACAAATTTGATAGTTGTACAAAACACTCCAATGGGAATTGATATGCAATTCCCCATTTAGACCCAATACAGGGGTAAATTGTTTTTGATATAAATTGGTGCCAAGAACCACGTTAAGGTCTAATTTGGAATAATCTGATTGCCCAAAAACGCAACATGGCAAACTCATTATGAAATAGAAAAGAAATTTTTTAATCATTACCTTTCGATTTTATAAGACAAGCCGATGCCAATAACCGATTTGAATTGGGTGCGAGGCCCAATATTGCCATTGGCATCGGTGATTTTGATATCGTCGTCGTAAATAAGGTTCCATTGGGCCGATGCTGAAACCAACGAATTGACCCGAAAAAGCAAAAGCAATTCAGCGTTGACATCGATGTTTTGCGGGTTGTTCAGGTAGTTGCTAAACAACTCTAGTTTGGATTTCATTTCAATGTTTTTGGCCAAGGGCCGATTGAACTTCATTTTAAGGTAGGCGCCATATTCCTGGCGATATCGCATTCCGGGCTCTACTCCAAAAGAACCTTTGGCACTCAATGAGTCGTCGAGTACAAAAGTTGATTTGATCGCAATAGACGAAAAGAAAAAGTTAAAGTTATCCGATTTTCTAAAATCGGCGCCAAGCGCTAGATTGAGGTAGCCGGGCGCCATGAATCTAGAAACAGGGATAGAATCGTTAGGGTAGGCGTAGCCATTGATGCTTTGGGTGCGGAACGTAGACGCAAAAGTCAGGAAGAATCCTTTGGAAAGCTGCATACCAAAAGTGCTAGACAATTCCAGGCGGTCGTCGGTTTTTTGGGCACCAATTCCTTTGTTGTCAAAGTACTTGATGCCGCCCAGCGCAAAACTGACGTCGTTGGTCCATTTGATGTTTTCACGGGTGTAGTATGCGGAGGCATTTGCTGAGCCGATTATGGAGATGTTGTTGCGCCCACCGGCGTTCCAATTGACAAAAGAGGTTTGGGTCCCGCTCAAGGAATACAAAGATTTGAACTTCCAATAAGAGGTAGAATCTTGGGCCCAAGCAAAATGCTGTAGCAAGAGGCCAAACAATAGTGTCAAAAATGTGTTCCTTTGTAATCCAAACATTTCGTTAGCAAAAATAATGCGTTTTCTAAGCTTTCTCTTCGTGTATCTACCGATTCTTTCAACATTCATTTATGCACAAAATCCGATAGATTATCGTTTATCAACGAATTGGGCCGCCTTACCTAATCAATTGCCAGCAGGTATAGCTAAACGCTGTACCGACACAAGTCTGTGGGCAAAAGCAGATGTATTCTATGTATATCCAACACTTAATATTGAAAATACCGATAAACGTTGGAATGTGCCCCTCGACGACAGCAAGCAACTCAAAAAGATCATAGAATCCGCACTGCCTTATCAAGGCAGCGCCTTTGTAGAAGCAGGAAGGTTTTATTGCCCGTTGTACCGATCTGCACATGTACGCTCTTATTATGTTTCTGATCCAGTTGGTAAGGCCGCACTTGAATTGGCCTATGCCGACGTGCGAGCTGCTTTTTTGTATTACCTCGAACACCACAACAACGGCCGCCCCATTATTTTGGCAGGTCACAGCCAAGGCAGTACACATTGCGGCTTGCTGCTCCAAGAGTTTTTTGACGGCAAATCATTGCAAAAACAATTGGTCATTGCTTACCTTCCCGGTATTGGTATTCTTCCTTCCGACCTGAAGCAAATCCCATTACTCACTACGCCAACGCAAACCGGAGGCTATGTAACTTGGAATACGTTTAAAAAACGCATCGATAAAAAAGCTTATGAAATGTGGTATAAGGGCAAGGCGGTCGTCAATCCTGTAACTTGGACGCTCGCTAAAGAAGCGCCAAAGGATGCGCATAAGGGATTGCTCTATTTCGATGAAAAAATATACACTGGGCTTTTCCAAACGCATTTAATTGACGGTGCAATTTGGATAGACAGGTTCCGGGGCAAGTTTGTTTTGATGACCCTCATGATGCGAAATTACCATATCGGGGATATTAATTTGTTTTGGCAAGATATTAGAGAGAATGCGAAATTACGCGTTCAAAATTTCCCTGAAAATAAGTAACTTTGTAGACCCAAAATCGACAACAAATATGACACCTTTTGAAAGACGCCATATCGGCCCAGGAGTAACCGAAGAAAAAGCAATGTTGGCAGCAGTAGGCGTAGATTCACTCGCTACGCTCGTCGACCGCACTATTCCTGCTCAAATTCGCCTTAACAGAGAATTGCGCATCGACGGCGCCCTATCAGAACAGGCTTATTTAGAGCATATTAATGCTCTTGGCGCTCAAAACAAAGTGAATAAATCTTTCATCGGTTTGGGTTACCACGAAACCATCGTGCCGTCGGTTATTTTGCGCAATGTTCTAGAAAATCCCGGATGGTACACTGCTTACACGCCTTATCAGGCAGAAATTGCCCAGGGTCGCCTAGAAGCTTTGCTTAACTTCCAAACAATGGTCATTGAGCTCACCGGCATGACCATCGCTAATGCGTCGCTGCTCGACGAAGCTACTGCCGCAGCAGAGGCCCTTATTATGTTCTATAACTCGCGTAGTCGAGCCGATATCCAAGCGGGTCGTAACAAATTTTTTGTCGATCAAAATGCTTTGCCTCAAAGTATCGATGTCATGACCGGTCGCGCCTTAAATTTAGGTATTGAGCTCGTTGTTGGCGACGTCGCTACTTTTGCGCCAGACGCTGCTTATTTCGGTGTTTTTGTACAATACCCAAATGCCAAAGGTCACATCCAAGACTGGAGTGCCGCCATTGCCAGCTGGAAAGCTGCTGGCATTCAAGTTGCAGTCGGCGCCGATTTACTCTCACTTGTACTCTTGAAATCTCCAGGTAGTATGGGCGCTGACGTTGTGGTGGGCTCTGCCCAGCGTTTTGGGGTGCCAATGGGCTACGGCGGTCCACACGCCGCTTTCTTTGCTACCAAAGAAGACTACAAACGCAACTTGCCTGGCCGCATTATCGGGGTTTCCAAAGACGCCGATGATAACCAAGCCTTGCGCATGGCTTTGCAAACCCGCGAACAACACATCAAACGCGACAAAGCCACCTCCAATATTTGTACTGCTCAGGCGCTATTGGCGGTTATGGCCTCTATGTATGCAGTTTATCATGGCCCAGATGGCATTCGCAGTATTGCTACACACGTTCATCAGTTGGCAAGTTGTGCAGCCGCTGGCCTACAAAAAGCAGGTATTTCCATCGGTTCGGCTCACTTTTTTGACACCGTTCACGTCCAAGGTGTAGACTGCGCAACTATTCGCAGCAAGGCAGAAGCTGCCGGCCTGAATTTCCATTACATTTCTGACAATGAACTTAGCATTTCATTCGGTGAACCGCATACAACTGTAGATTTGCAGGCTGTTTTAGCCGTTTTTGGTGCGGAAGCTCAAAACGCCCAAACATCAATTCCTAGTGCACTACAACGCACCGAACCTGTACTTTCGCACCCTGTTTTCAATTCTTATCATTCTGAGTCGCGCATGATGCGCTACCTCAAGCGTTTGGAGAACAAAGACCTTTCTTTGGTACACTCCATGATTCCGCTTGGTTCTTGCACCATGAAACTCAATGCAGCCTCTGAAATGATGGCCGTAACGAACCCGCAGTTTGCCAACATGCACCCGTTTGCACCCCTAGACCAAGCTGCTGGTTACCACGCCATGTTTACGCAATTAGCCAAAGATCTTTGCGAGGCCACAGGTTTTGCAGCAGTCTCGTTGCAACCCAACTCTGGTGCACAAGGCGAATACGCTGGTCTAATGGTCATCAAAGCTTACCATGAGTCCAGAGGTGATTTCCAACGCAAAAAAATGATCATTCCGTCGTCTGCGCACGGCACTAATCCTGCTTCTGCCGTCATGGCAGGTTTCGAAGTTGTGGTAACGGGCTGTGACGAAAACGGTAACATCGACATCGAAGAATTGCGCACTGTGGCCATTGAACTCAATGATGTTCTAGCAGGCATCATGGTGACGTATCCATCTACGCACGGTGTTTATGAAGAGGGCATCATCGAAATCACCAGCATCATTCACGCCAACGGCGGTCAGGTCTACATGGATGGCGCCAACATGAACGCCCAAGTTGGTCTTACCAACCCTGGTAATATCGGTGCCGACGTCTGTCACCTCAACTTGCACAAAACCTTTGCTATTCCACACGGTGGCGGTGGCCCAGGAATGGGCCCAATTGGCGTGGTTGCACACTTAGCACCGTTCTTACCGAGTAATCCGCTCGTCAAAACTGGCGGAGAGCAACCGATTCACGCCATTTCTGCCGCGCCTTATGGTTCTGCCCTTATCTTGACAATTTCTTACGCCTATATCAAAATGCTCGGCGCCGAAGGCTTACGCCGCTCTACCGAATTGGCCATTTTGAACGCCAATTACATTGCCGCACGCCTCAAAGGCCACTACGATATTCTATATACCGGAGCGAACGGAACTGTAGCCCACGAAATGATTCTCGATTGTCGCGACTTCAAGAAAAATGCAGATGTAGAAGTAGCCGACATGGCCAAGCGCCTCATTGACTTCGGTTTCCATGCGCCAACGGTCTCTTTCCCAGTGGCTGGCACCCTTATGATTGAGCCAACCGAATCCGAAGACAAAGAAGAACTCGATCGTTTTTGCGATGCCATGATCAAAATCCGCGAAGAAATTCGCGAAATTGAAAATGGTCATGCCGATAAAGTCAATAATTTACTCAAAAATGCACCGCATACCGCGGACTGTATTATCAATAAAAATTGGACTTACCCATATGCGCCGCAAGAAGCAGCTTATCCGCTGCCTTACTTACTCGATGCGAAATATTGGGCTCCAGTTCGCCGCGTAGACAACGCCTACGGCGATCGCAATTTAGTATGTAGCTGTCCAAGTGTAGAAAGCTACGCAAACGCTCAATAACAAATGAAATTAGATATTCTTGCTTTTGGTGCCCACCCCGACGACGTTGAACTCTCTGCGGCGGGCACCTTATTGCACTACGCTCATCAAGGCAAGCATATCGGTATTATTGACCTTACCGAAGGCGAACTTGGCACCAGGGGCAGTGTTGAAAGCCGTTACGAAGAAGCGAGCGCTGCAGCTCAAATTCTTGGTATTCAGTACCGCACCAACCTGCGCTTACCCGATGGTTTCTTCGAAAACAACCAAGCAGCCAAACTTAAAATCATCGAGCAGGTCCGCTTGCACAAACCAGAAATAGTGCTAGCCAATGCCCTCCATGACCGCCATCCAGACCATGCCAGAGCCGGCCAGCTTGTTGCTGAAGCTTGTTTTC
>Ga0194130_10000997_pt1 | contig 48539 bp, 70 predicted proteins | sample TA2KigsurfametaG_FD_160084 | JGI IMG/M metagenome (GOLD analysis project Ga0194130, IMG submission 160084) | Freshwater microbial communities from Lake Tanganyika, Tanzania - TA2015050 Kigoma 12 surface | ecosystem: Environmental > Aquatic > Freshwater > Lake | place: Tanzania: Lake Tanganyika...
CTCCTGTATTCACGTTGATACCCAATCGTGGTAGGCAGTCCTACTATGGGTGGTATTGGCAGGGTAGGTGGAAGGATGGTAAGAAGAGTCTCCCTGAGATTAATATTACCGCAGATACTTTAAAGCGTGATGTGGAAGACATTTGTGAGACTCTGATTCATGAGATGGCCCATTATAAGAATAATGTTCTCAATATTGTGGACTGTAATGCCAATCAGTATCATAACAAGCACTTCAAAAAGCGTGCCGAAGAGTTTGGTCTGGTAGTCGAGAAGATAAAGAACAAAGGCTATGCGAGGACTGAGCTCGGTGAGAAGGCCAAGAACTTAGTAAAGAAGTATAAGAACTTACATCTTAAAGATGATAAGAACCCCTTCCATGCTTATCGCGTTAGTCGGGAGAGTAGGCTCACCATCAAAGAGAATACTAAACGCTTTGTGGCCATTGATCGCTCTTTGGCTGAAGAGGCCGAAGGTAGGTCAGGTGACACGATTAAGAATATTGTCGAGCACCTTCTACGATGCTACATTAGTGAATCATCTTATGAGTCACGTACACGTAGGCGTGAAGAGATTGAGGAGCTAACCTAATGGATGCCTTCACTCTACTGGCCTTGTTGGGTGTGATGGCAGCCATGTTTATTTGCTTGACCCACACCCTCTAATCAGATACAATATACCTATATGACACAAACCATTAATGGTATCGAGTATAAGGTAATCCCTACTGAGTTTAAGAAGAAGGGCTTTAACTATAAGCAAGTTCGTCGTGATGGTATGAAGGCCATCTATCTACAATCCAGAGAGGGTAGTGAGCTAAACAATTACGAGGTAGTAAAGCTCGGTAGACATAATGGATATAATATGGGTGGTAGTCAGATTGATCCTGCAGAGACCTATCCAGGAAGTTCGTTGTGGGGTATTATGGGTTGGACTTGTACCGATCTTGACTCAGCTAATAAGCGCTATAACTTACTAGACTAATCCTTTATACTACTCTTAATGGATAGTAAAGACAGGGTAGTGTTAAGTGCTATGGAGTACTTCCTATCTAGAAAGAAAGAGATAGAGCGGTATGTGGAAGGTGAACATAAATGGTTTGGTGACGTTAGTACTACTGTGGAGTTTAATTCACGACCATGGTATCTAGAAGCTGACAAGTGTTCTAAAACCGAGTAGGGGTCTCAAAACCCCACACGGGGATTAGAACCCAAGTACGGGAATTTATAGTATATAGGTGTTCAAAAGTATTTTCTAATAGGTGCATGCCTAATTTTTTTAAATTTTTTTTTGCTAGATTTTTATATAGCTCTTATTAGGTTTACTTTACCGTAAAGTTTGCGGTGAGCGGACTAGCACAAGTATCTTCATTTAGCTTATAGAGGTCATACTCTGTTACTACATCTGCATATAATCTAATATTACAAAGAAGTGTATCATATACATTTGGTCTTGTGCAAGGTTCATTGAAAAATCTATCGTAATAATATTTTGAGATAGGTTCACCTACAACAAAGGAGAACGGGGAATTCATATCATCTGCAAATACCTCAGCTTCTTCAAAGAACATATTACACGAATTCGTACCTGACCCTATTATAGCTAATACTTCATACACATTACTTAAATGATCCCAGTGCTGGGCTCTTTCTAGATATTTGTTATCTCCAGGTCGCTTGGATCTCTTTTCAAATAAAATATAGAGTGAAGGCTTCTGTCTCCAGAACATGTCATATATATCATTCTTTAATACATTAGTAATATTCCTATTACGGCTAAGATATGATTTAAAGTCTTTAAATTGTATGTCATTTGACTTTAAACCTCTATACACAAAATCCAAAATTTCAGTATTTACCTCTTCTTCTGCTTTATTTTCTAAATTACGTAACAGTCTCTTTATATCGTCAATATAATTCTTTTTTTTCTGTGTTTTAGACATTCGATTTCTAAATTCTTCTATTCTTAACATTACATTATTTTAGAGGAATATACTTAGCATACCACTAGAAAAACTACATTTTGAACCGTGCTCGGAGCAGCTGCGCTGCTATATGAGTACCCTCTCCCCTTGTTTGTCAAAAAATTATAACGTAAACGAACCACTTGAAGTAAAAATATGATATGTCATATTTGTTGAAGATAGATATACTATTGAATTACCGCCTGTTGCAAGTCTTTGATTACCTGGGTATTTAAATACAACAACCCCATTTCTACCGGTAACTGTGCTACTATTACTCGTAGCATTGGCACCTCCACCATATCTAGTTTGCCCGTTACCTGGACTACCTGCATTAACACCTACTGTAAAATTTCTAGTTAATGATCTGGAACCGCCTGGAAAAAAGAAGACAGTACATCTACCGCTTTGAAATCTTGCTGTGCTACCATTACCCTGCCCTCCCCCTGCTATAACATTAAATCCAAATAATGTAGCTAAATCTGAAGGTAATGTATATCCGGTGCCACCACTTCCAGAATTTAATGTACCGAAAAAATTATTACAAGTCCCTCCAAAAGTAAAGAAAGATGAACCGCTTGTACCATTACTACTGAATCCTCCCCCTCCTCCACCGGCTACGGCTCTTCTAAATGCAGTATCTTGTCCGAAAGAACCACCTGCTCTCCCGCTTCCGCTTGCTGCTCCATTACCCCCACTAGCTCCCCCTCCACCCACACAAGTACGTAATCCTATTACAGGTATATTAATAGAGCTTGTCCCTCCTGAGGAAGAACCTGCACCTCCCCCTCCTACTACTACTGAAGTTGTACCCTTAACTGGTGTTACTGAAGTCCAAGGTATTACATTACCTGCACCTCCTCCTCCTTGTGCCCGAGTACCTCCTCCGCCTCCCACCATAAAGTATTGTAAGGAGGTGGGTAATGTTACTCTGCTATAAAACTGTCTCCATACTCCTCCTTGCTTTATCCACCCATTCTGTACTTGTCTCCATGTTCCTGATTGTTTAATCCATAGGTTTTGTATTGTTCTCCATACACCACCTGATTTAGTAAAGAATGCCATTAAAATATTTAATAAACTATAAATATATATATATATATGGCCGATATTAAAATTTCAGCTTTGCCTACAAGCCCTGCTATAGTAAATGGTAGTGTAATTCCTTATACAACCGGTTCACAGACAAGAGCAGCCGCGGTAAATACCGGTAATGCTGCTAATACTATAATGATACGTGATGCCTCTGGTAATGTCGGTGTTAATACTTTAAATGCAAATACAGTAGGATCAGCAGGTACAGTATTATTCGGAAATGCATCTAATTTAACGAACGTACCGTATACCGGCGGTACTAATGGATTAGGTACTAGGTATGTTTCAACGACTGGACCGGGCGGCGGGGTTGACGGTGATATTTGGTATCAAATTTAATTACGCAACAAACGTTGATGCACCAGTAGTTGTAAAGGTGTGATATGTAAATCCCCCAGAAGAAGAAACTGTACCTCCGCTTGATCCTGATTTTTGTGCTCCAAAATATCTTAGAATTACTACACCTGATCCTCCATTACCCCCGTAAAAATATACACTAGTATAACCACTACACCCCCCACCGCCGCCTCCGGTATTTGCAGTTCCGTTTGTTGCTATACCGTTATATAACGCACCTGCACCGCCTCCACCAACACCGCCCTGACCTCCGGTCGAAGCATATGCTGCGCCTCCCCCTCCCCCTCCATACCATACACCATTAACCCATTGTAATCCATCTCCACCTTTCCCTCCATTATTACCGTTAGTATAAGATGTACCTGCGGGTAAACCACCCCTACAACCTGCTTGTGAGGCACCTCCTCCTCCCCCTCCTCCATAACCATTACCCATACCCCCACCGTGACCTTGCCCGGGTATACCTCGTGAACGGTAATTATAATCTGAACCATAACCGCTCATACCACCCCCACTTGCTCCATCATTTCCATACGCCCAGGGGTTAGAGTTATATGCACCACCCCCACCTCCTCCAATTGCAATTAAACCTAGAAAAGATGAATTAAGACCGTTTAATCCTGCAGCATATGCATTTTGACCACCGGACCCACCTGCACCTACCACAACACCATGACGGTTTCCAGGAACCACATATGTGGCACCTGTTAAGACACCGCCAGCGCCACCACCACCTGCATAGTAAGCACCTCCCCCACCCCCACCCCCACCGACAACAATATATTCGATTAGATAGGTATTGGCGCCAACTATATAATTTGCATCATTTATAAATGAACTAACGTTTAACGGCCTGTTATTAAGATCGGTATAATTACCAGAAGTTGCAACAGCAGAAAAGCTAGCAGGGATACCCATAGAAGATCTAAGTGTATTTGGTGTTGTTTTGAGTGTAACACCCCCATCACTATAAGGAATAGCAGCTGCTGCACCCGGTGTACCAGGAGTAAGCTGTGAAATCCTTGTATCCGGCATATTATTATTTAATAAAACAATATTTAATCTTTAAAATATATATGACTTCCTACATGACTTACAAATCGAATATTACCGGCGATTACCGCTCTTGTTTTAGTGCTCTTAGGCGCATCTACTCTATGCCTTGTCCATGAGTTAAAAATAATAAAATCTTCTTGTTTCTCATTAATATAGATATTACTGTTATCTTCTTTAACAAAATGAAAGCAAGGATTATCATCATCAGTATTAATAAAATGTACATAAGAGAGAACAGTTCCCTCTTTATCAAAGTGTGAGTGGTCATCAAATCCTTCTGTAAGATTATTATAAATCTGCCACCACATATTGTAAGTGTATTGGGTGCTATTACGAAGATTGGCAAGCTTCATATACTTGTTAATAGCATTCCCTATATACCAATTAACATATTGTATAAGATATTTTTCTGCATCAGAATATTTGTAATTATTGTATGAAGTATAAAAACCTTTTTTATCACTTAAAGTATATTGTCCGGTTGTATAAGCTTGATAGAACTGAGGGTCACATAGAATATTTCTCATAGTTTCTTCAAACGGAATTGTATCTCTATACAAGATTAAATTAATCTCACTCATAAACTTATTATATAGTAATTTTGCAATATTCAAGATTAAATATTAATATGGCCGATGTTAAAATTTCAGCTTTACCAACAAACAGTAGTACTATAAATTTAGGAAGATTACCTTACTCTAACGGTAATACTACGTATTCTGTACAAATGAATACGGCTAATTCTGCTAATACTTTAATGGTACGTGATGCCTCTGGTAATGTAGGAGCGAATACTATAACAGCTAATCTTTTTAATGGTGATGGATCAGGCCTTACCAACGTCCCCGGGGTACCCACAGGCGCAGTATTACCTTTTGCAGGCCTTACTGCGCCCTCTGGTTTTCTTTTTTGTGATGGTGCTGCAATTTCTAGAACCACCTTTGGAGCGTTATTTAGTGTTATAGGTACAACTTGGGGTATAGGCAACGGTTCAACGACTTTTAATTTACCGGATTTGAGGGGACGTAGTTCATTAGGCAGCGGAACAGGTGGCGGCTTATCAACAAGAACTCCCGGTCAATATGGAGGTGCTGAAACCCATACTTTGACTATAAGTCAAATACCTTCACATACTCATAACTATTATGATTATTATGCATCTTCTGGTGGTCAAGGTGGATATAGAGGCGGTGGTGGTTCCTTCGCATTAACATTTACCAACAATCCGCAAGCTTATAGGTCTACAGAAGGTGGTAACGGATTGGGCGGTGGATCACATAATAATATGCACCCTTTCGCTGTATTAAATCATATTATAAAAATATAAATATATATATATGGCCGATATTAAAATTTCAGCTTTGCCTACAAGCCCTGCTATAACAAGCGGCAACGTTTTACCCTATTCTACTGGTTCTGCAACAAGAGCGGTAGCAGTAAACACAGGCAATTCTGCTAATACTCTAATGTTAAGAGATGGCTCTGGTAATGTTGCTGCTAATACCATTACTGCTAATACTTTTACTGGCGGTACTTTTAATGGTACTCACACCGGTGATGGCTCTGGACTTACCGGTATTACGGTAACGGGCGGTGGTACTAATCCTGCTGGTGCAATAATAATGTTTGGTGGCGCCACTGCCCCTTCTGGCTACTTATTATGTGACGGCTCTAGAGTTTCGAGAACATCATTTAATACTCTGTTTGCAGTAATAGGCACTACATATGGGGCAGGTGATGGTGGCACTACATTTAATTTACCTGATCTCAGAGGTCGTGTACCGGTTGGCGCAGGTACAGGTACAGGGTTAACTGCTCGCTCGCGTGGTCAGACATTTGGTGCGGAATCTAGTACGCTTAGCGTAACAAATTTACCACCACATCGCCACAGGGTTCTTGACCCATCTTTTGGGGGACTACTTTGTAACCCGGGTTCGAGAAGATGGGTTATCGGTGGCCAATGGGAAGGTGTAACATTATCACTGTATAGTAACCCTATGGGAGGTAATGTAAGTCATGATGGTAATGCTCAGCCTGCAACTGCAAATTCAACACCATTTAATAATATACAGCCCTCAGCTGTTGTTAACTATATTATAAAGACATAACACATGATAAGTAATAACGAGCTACCCCATACATCTACTAATCTGCAGACAATTAGCACTCTTATTCAATCGACTAGTGGTGTAACTGATAGCTTATATCCTATTAATACTATAGTAAAATAATATAAATATTATTAATGAATGTGTATAAAGCTATATACGAAGCATACACCTCTGCCGGTGTACCGTCAGTACCTCAGAAGACTACACCGGTTGTCTCGCCATTGAGCGCTGCTATAGCAAAACCTATCCCTGCATCAACTCCTGCAGTTAAGGCAGAAGAAGCTGAAGGTGAAAAAACAAGAACGCTAACCTTAGGGACAATTGATTCAAGTCGTAAAGCAACACACGCGGCCTATAATATTGTAGATATTATCTACAAATTAGTTAAAGACTTTGACACTGCAACGCAGGTTATAAAGACGATGGCATCAGTTCATAAGAACGAACGCAAGCGCTTATCGAGTCTTAAGAAATAGATTACTTAGAAGCCTTACGATTATTTTTTTCTTCTTGGATTGCCTTACGGGCATCACGAGAAAACTTAATAATCTCCTGAAGAGCCTTACGAGCTCTCGTACCAGCAGAATTATTTCCACCGGAGAACTTTGAATACTCCTCAGTAAATGTTGCGACTAAACCCGACAATGTATTTGAATTAACTGTTGACATAGTGTATATGTTTATATAAAATAATTTAAAATGCAACTGATTAAATATTAATATGAACAGTGAACGTAAAAAAGTTACTGCAGATTTAGTTTTAGACCTCTATGTTTCCGCAAAGAAAGAGAAAACTATTTTTAAAAAAGAAGAATTAATGAAAAAGGTTGTTTTTTTATCACAACATTTAAATGAATATCTTAAAGTAAGCGACATCACTTTAAATCACTCAAAGAAATAATTTTTGAATGTTTTTTAGCTAAAAGAACATCTACAGCTTTTTTTATATTGTCTATGTTATAATCAAACCTGTATCCATCACATATTGGACAGAAAACATGATCATACAAAATAACCGATTCGCAACACTGACAAACTTTAAATAAATCTATATTTTCTTTTATTCTATCTGCCCCTCTTTTCTTTGATTCCCCCTCACTCACTACATAAATATTTAGGTGAATGGTGATATTAAAGCTATAAATGAAATGTACAAACAGGGCATTAATCATACAGACAGAAATGATGATTCCTACGGATATAAGGTTGTTGATTATGCTAATCTTAGAAATGAACAAGAAGAGGATTCCGGTCTTAAAAAACAAATACTCTCCGATTTAGCATCATTAGTTAAAAGGGCTCAAAGAGGTACTTCTGAAGATTATATGTATATTTTACTTTCTATAGAAAAAATAAAGAAAAGTATTTCTAACTTGCTTTAATAAAAAATAGTATATAATTTGTTTATGCCTTCTAAGCATAAAATTACTTGGTCTCAAATAGATGAAGATTGTGATAGAATTTCTAGACGCATTACTCCTTGTGATTGTATTGTAGCGCTAGGACGTGGTGGTCTTATACCTGGGGTTATTATTTCATACAAAATTAATTGTTATGTTTTTAATTTTGGCATCCAACGATATAAGTCTGATAACACCCCGGGTGATCTCTGGATTATTCAAACATTGGGCGATGACTTTATTAAAAAATACAAGAATAAATCTGTTGTTGTTTTAGATGATTTATCTGACAAAGGTAATACCTTGATGCAAGCAAAAGAATTTTTAAAGCTTCATAATTTTACAAATGTTAAATTTGCAACACTTTATACAAAAAAATCGACAAAATTTATTCCTGATTATTATTTAAAAGAATTTGACGATGATATTTGGCTTGATTTTCCTTGGGAAAACATATAATTTAAATAAATATTAAAACATACTTTTTTTATTGCTGCCGCTAGCAGCCTTTATTCCTTTATGAAAACAAACAAAAAAATACACAAGCTAGGATTAATATTAATAGTAGTACTATTGACAATATCTACATCGTGCACTACATCTTTAATTGAGAATCAAATTAGTATTAAAGATGTTAGAGAGGAATTAAAGCCATTATCACCGCAAGAAGAGAAACAGGTGGCTAAGAAAATAAAAGTACAAACAAACGGAATTGTTTATAAAGATTCGTTTATACCTAAGACGGATAAAAAAGAGTTTAAGGTGCTAACTGTAAGGCTAACTGTGTATTGGGCGCGAGGGGGAGATACGGATTATTACTCTTCTAAGAAGAAGAGTTCTACGGGCTATACTTTAAAACAAGGTGAATCTATTGCTGTTGATCCAAAAATTATACCATATAGAAAAGAAGTTCTTATTCCTAATGTCGGCTTAGTTAAAGCAGTAGATACGGGTACTGCAGTAGTAAAAAAGACTGCTTCTAATGGTAAACTACCGGTTATTGATGTTTTCTTTGAGCATAAAAAAGATGCTATTTTATTTGCTAATAGATATCCAAAAGTTGTTAAAGTTGCTGTTATTAATTAATAAGTAATTATGTGCGATTTAACAAGTTAGTAGAAAATATACTTGAAGCGGTGGGTGATGTACCACCGCCTCCGCCTGCACAAATACAGCAACATGTTGATACTAAGCTTACCTTTGATGATATCTTTGATTTAATAAAAGATCATGAAGGATATAGACCTAAGGTTTATAAAGATTCACTAGGCATACCAACAATAGGTATAGGATTTAATTTAATGAGACCGGATGCTCGTAATATTTGTAATCGTGTAGGTGTAGATTATGATAATATATTATCCGGTAATCAAATTTTGACCGATAATCAAATAAAAGAAATTTTTAAAATAACTTTAAAAATTGCTTATGATGATGCTAAAAAATGGTTACCCAATTTTGATGGGTTGCCTAAAAATATAAAATTAGCTGTAATAGATTTATCTTTTAACATGGGATACAATAGGCTCAGTAAATTTATTAAAACAAAAAATTTTTTAGTAAATGGTGAATATAAATTAGCTGCTAGTGAATTAAAGAATAGCAAATGGGCTACGCAAGTAGGAAGACGGGTGAATAGTGTAGTTAATCTTTTAACTTCTTAATCTTTTTCTTTTTCTTTTTAGGTAAATTTATAGCTACTGTTTCCATTTTACTTGGAAATGTATTTTGCATATCGCCTGATGTCATACCTTGATCAGGCCCAGTACTCGGAGCTGTTTGATACTGCGGATATACATTAAAATCTTCTAAGATTTTTTTTACTAACGTGTCGAAGTTCATTTACACCCACAACCGTCGGACTCGAGTTTTTTAATTTTTAAATTTAATTCCTTTATAGCCTCAATCAAGAGAGGGACTATCTTTACATAATCAACACCAAGATAATTACCGCCTTCACCATCACTTTCTCTTGATTCTACAATATGTGGTAGAATAGCTTTTACTTCCTGCGCTATAACTCCATAGCTTTGTTTACCGGTAAAATCTTTTGGTGCATTACTGTTGTATGTAAACTCATAGCCATTTATTTTTTCTAATTTAGATATTGCATTACTTATAACTTCTAAATTTTCTTTATATCTTAGATCGGATGGATTATAAAACGCTACTATATCATTTCTACATCTTATGGTCCCGTTGACAAGAACGTCGTTTATTAGTGTTGATTCGCCTGTAACGTATAAAGAACTATCAATTGCTGTGTTTTCATTTAGTATGATATTTCCTGGTGTTACAGTGAAGAAATCCGGATCCAATCTCCAGAGAGGCGGGAATTGTGTGGTGTCAATATCTATACCATTAGCAAAAGCGTAAGTCCCTTGTTGAAATAATTGATTAAGTGTTATAGATGTTAGCATCGATGTATTTGTACGTCCTATAACACTCGCTGGCTCTATATAGAGATCTGTAGGCTCTGCATCATTTGGTGTGTTATTAACTTTAACTGTATTAGTTGGCATGAACGCAAGATTAGCATTTTGTACGCCATTTAGTCTTATTGATATTGGATCTGAGGGCGTTGTTTTTGTTAAAGTGAGACCATCAACTACACTAAGAGACAAATACTGAGGCAATACACCTCCTGTTTTTAATTCTAACTGATCCTGAGAATTAATAATAAAATTCTCGCTGTTATATAAAAGCGCTACATCATATTTACCAATATCTGCTACCGTCGGTGGAAACCCGTTTACTGCAGTTAAAGTATATATAGTTCTAGTATCGTGATCATAAATTATATCTCCTACAGAGGCGCCTTTATTTTGAAATACATTTAACGCTTCTGTTGTAAAGTCGCTTGTAATATTATCTATTAGCTTGCTTACCGCTCCAAGATTCTGAATACCAATAGCATTACCCCCTATTGTGGATCCATCGCCTACAAACAATCTCTTAGTATCGATACAATAACCAGGCTCACCGCTACTAAACGTTATACCTGTACCACCCGCTGTCCTCCTTTGTACATCTGTACCTTGTCTGATTAATATCTTAGTAATTATATCTGCCATACGTGTATATATTTATTAGTTTATACTGTTAAACAACGATAAATACTTAATATGGGTAAAATGTATTCTGCAGTTTTAGCTGGCAAAAACGTTATTGATGTTTTTAATGTCACTAAAGGTATTAAGGCATATACATTAAATTTAGGTAATGTAGAAATAATTAATGGTCCAATAGTTACACAAGATAAAATGACAATAGTAATAAAGGGTAAAGATAATATTACAAGAGGTAAAGTATATAATCTAATGAAAGGTTTGTTAATATATTCTTTTCAAATAAGATGAAAAAAGCTAAACGTACAAAAAATGTTGGTTCAATAACAAAAAAATTACAAAATGATGTGCAGCATATATACAAAGCTCTTTATCAGGGCAACGGCAAGCCATCACTAATTACTCAGATATCTAATTTAGAGAATAAGATTTTACTAGAACAAGAGAATACAAATAAACAAATTACAAATTTACAAGAAGAGCTAAGACTTAAAACAGCAGATTTAGTCATATTTGTTAATGAAAAACACAAGCATATAGAGGAAAATTTTAAAACAAAAATAGAAAATTTAGATAGAGAAATAGAATTAAAATTTAAGAATATAACTGATGTCGTTTCTGAGAAATTTAATAACATTACTTTTTTAATTAAACAAGAATTTGACAAGCGTAAAGAAGAATCTGCAGGACTGTGGAATTTTAAGACAGCAATTACTACTAGTGTTCTTGCATCATTTACATCAGTATTTGTTTTATTGCTAGCAGAACTTATAAAAAGATTCAGCTAGACAGTGTTGATTACGTAAACGCTTATCATATAATTAAAACATGAAATTATTAGATGTAAGCTTGGTTGATGCTCCTTTAAAAGCCGATCAATTTACGTTCTTAAACGATAATGATTATCCTTTTGTTTTATTAGGATATCAGATAAAAAATTTATATGATCAGGAACGCTTTAAATTTAATAAACAGTTTAAATGTGTAGATGTTGCGCACTGTACACCTTGCGAGGAAAAACTGCCACGTTTTTTTAGAGGAATTAAATTAGAATTAAAAAAAGATTTTTATTCTTTACTTGACAGACTAGATATTTTAAGCGTTCAAGACGATAAGCTTTTATCTGTATATAAGAATATACTTTCTGAATTTAATTTAACTTGTAATAATTGTTTTGCCTATCTTAAGAAAAATATTTATCCAGTAGACAGTGAGTGCTTAAAAGATATAGCTTTAAGTAATCATGATATTAATTTTTATTATGAAAACTTATTAGATACTAAAAATGTGGCGCTTTATCAATCTTTAGGTTATCTTGTTATTTATATATTAAATAATAAAAAAGTTAGTAAATTTGAAACAAAAAATATTTTTTGATTTTTAAATAAAAGTTACTTTTTTCTACAAAAAAAATATAAATAATTTTTTTAATTTATGAGCATTCAAATTTCAGTAAAGAAGAGAAGTGGTAAATTAGAAAAATTTAATATTGAAAAAATTAATAGAGTCATATCTTGGGCTTGTGAAAACGTAACAGGTGTTAGTTTGTCTGACATTGAAATTAATGCAAAATTAAATATTACGGAAGGCATAAACACAAAAGAGATTCATCAAGTGTTAATTGAATCAGCTGCGAATTTAATTTCTCTTGATAAGCCTAATTATCAGCTTGTTGCGGGTCGTTTGCTGAGTTATCAACTTCGTAAAGATGTATGGGGTGGAAAGACACCGCCAAGATTACTTGACCTCATTTTTTCTGGAATAAGAAAAAAGATATACGACGATTCTATTTTACAAAAATATACAGAAGAAGAAATACATAAAATTAATGAGTTTGTAGATCATGACAGGGATTTTATTTTTACGTATTCAGGTATTAAGCAGCTATGTGACAAATATCTTATTAAAAATAGAATTACTAATCAGATATTTGAAACACCACAATTTGCATACATTTTAATAGCGATGTATGGGTTTGCAAATTATCCTGAAGAATCGCGCTTAGAGTATGTAAGGCGTTTTTATAACGCTATATCTAGACATAAAATTAACTTACCAACCCCTGTCATGGCGGGGATAAGAACTAATTCAAAAAGCTATGCAAGTTGTTGTTTAGTTGGTGTAGATGATACCAAGGAATCAATAACCGCCTCGGGTACCGCGGTATCGATTGCTACAGCTAGTAGATGTGGTATTGGTATTGATGTATCTAGGATAAGAGCTATCGGGGCGCCTGTTAATAACGGAGAGGTTGTACATACAGGGGTTATACCGTTTTTAAAAATATTTGAGGCATCTGTTAAAGCATGGCAGCAAAATGGTCTAAGAGGAGGCTCTGCAACAACAAACATTCAATGGTGGCATTATGAAATAGAAGACATTGTTGTTCTTAAGAACAACGCAGGTACTGACGATAACAGAGTAAGAAAGCTAGATTATACAGTTGGTATGTCAAAATTGTTTTATGATCGAGTTATTAAAGATGAGGACGTAACGTTGTTTAGCCCGCATGAGGTGCCTCATTTATTTGAGGCGTGGGGTACATCTAAATTTGATAAAACATATTGCGAATGTGAAGAGGATAAAAAGATTAAACAAAGAAAAAAGATATCTGCACGTAAACTGCTCTCTCTAATAGTAAAAGAGCGCGTAGAGACCGGTCGTATTTATATTTTAAACGTTGATACAGCAAATGAGCATGGATCGTGGATAGATAAAGTAACAATGAGTAATTTGTGCACAGAAGTTATACATCCGACAATTCCTTTGAAAGATTTTAATGATCCGGATGCTGAGATAGGCATGTGTATATTATCGGCAATAAATATGCTTGAAATAAGAGATTGGAAAGATTTAGAAAAAACATGTGACTTAGCTGTTAGATTTTTAGAAGAAATAATTGATATACAAACGTATTTTAATAAAGCTGCTGAAAATTTTGCAAAGAAAAGAAGAAGTTTAGGTATAGGTATAACTAATTTAGCAGCTTATTTAGCTAAAAATAAATTATCTTACGAATCAAAAGCTGCGTTAAATGCTATTGATGAATGGATGGAGTACTTTCAATATTCGTTATTAAAATCTAGCTTACAATTAGCTCGTGAAAAAGGCCGTTGTGAAAAATTTTATACATCAAAATATTCAAAGGGTATATTACCTATTGATACATATAAAAAGAAACTAAATGAAATTGTAAAGAGAAAACTATCTTTAGACTGGGAAGCATTACGTGTAGATATTTTAAAAGATGGCTTACGTCATTGTACACTATCCAGCTGTATGCCTTGTGAATCTAGTTCGGTTATTCAAGGTTCGACAAACGGCGTAGAGCCTATTAGGTCACTAGTCACATACAAGATGTCAAAAATGGGTAAATTACCGGTACTCGCTCCGGGTATTGGAAGATATTCTGATAATTACGAATTAGCTTATGATTTTAAAGATAATATCGGTATTTTAAACGTTAATGCGGTTATACAGAAATATATTGATATGGCTATATCTACAAATGTTTATTATAACTATAGTCATTATGATAATAATACTTTACCTGACGCTAAAGTAATGAAAGAGATAATGTATGCATATAGTATTGGTCTTATAAGTCTTTATTATAACAATACAGATGATGGTGATAAGGATCAACTTATATCAAAAGAACGTGAAATGGATTGTTCTAGCGGCGCTTGTAAGTTATAGCTAGTTTAGTATAAATAATATTGTGGCTACTAGAAACTTTGACACAATTATAAATCAGATAAATGAAGGTTTATTTGATAGAGCTAAGGCTAATGTAGCTGGCGCAGTAGGGGCTGTTAAGGGAATGGGGGCACGTATTTCTGGTACTGCAGGTGCAGCTAAAGCTGCTTTTGGTGGGAATACTGCAGGAGCACAAGCAAGTGTACAAAAAGCAGCTGCAGGCAAACAAATGGGTCTAGATGCTAAAACACAATCCATAATAAGCTCACATCAAAAAAAGCTAGCTAAAGCAATAGATGATTTTACGGGTGATTTAAATAAATTAAAATTATCTGATCCTAATTCTGTAAATCAGCTTAAACAAAGTTTAAATGCACAAGTACAAAGCGCAGTAAAAGCGCCGGCACCTACCACTGCTACACCAACTACATCAACCTCAAGCGGGGCCCCGACTGGTACGACCACTACGCCCAGCACTGCTTCTATCGGTGGATCTAGTCCTAGTAGTACTTCAACCGCACCAGCAGCTTCTACTGCAGCTAGCGCACCTTCAGCCCCAGGGGCTGCATCACCCACAACAGGTACGCCCGCTGCAGCTACACCAGCAGTCACATCATCACCCACAACGCCTACAGCTACATTAGCAAGCCCTGATTCTCTAAAAGCTGCTGATGCTAAATTAAAAGATTTAGGTAATCAAGAAAAAATATTAAAAGGATTAATGGCAACAGATAAAAAGAATACTGCTCAATATTCCGCTCAACTTAAGGGATTGGAAGCTGCTAAGCAAGCTGCAATAAAGGAAAAGCAAGCTGCTCAAGCGGCATTGAAGCAAGCGACGTCAGCGGCTAATAAAGATGCTTACAAAAATAAGCAGCAAGCTGCTGGAATGAATCTAAGTGTTAAGCCTAATTTAGTTAATACTAGCTTTGTACCGGTAGGTACAATGTTTAATGAACTTTGTAATATATTAGAGACCGGTTTAAAGTCTTCGAAGAAGTTTAATTTATTGTCGTAATTGCAATTTAAAACAGTTTATTTATAATAAATAACTCTAATGAAATCTGTGCTTAATATTAAGAATATTGATCATACAAAACAGCCATTATTTTTTGGTGAAGATTTAAATTTACAAAGATATGATAAATTTAAATATCCTATCTTTTTTGAGCTGTTTAAAAAACAAGAAGAGTTTTTTTGGTGGCCGCATGAAATTGCATTAGCTAAAGATAAAAGTGATTATAGAGATTTATCAAGTGAAGAGAGGTTTGTATTTGATACCAATCTAAGATTTCAGACATTGGGGGATAGTATGTTATCTAGATCTATACATTCATTAAAAGAACATGTAACTAATCCTGAATTAGAAATATGCATGAATACATGGGCCCGGTTTGAAAGTATACATAGTTATTCATATTCATATCTTCTCAATAATGTTCATCCTGACGCATCTAAATTTTTTGATAGTATTATGGAGGATAAAGAAATTGTTTCTCGTGCAGAATTAATACGGTCAAATTATGATAAAATTCTCGGTGATGATAAAAAAGATTTAAGAGAAAAGGTTTTTAATTGTGTATTAGCCACAAATGCCATGGAAGGTTTAGTTTTCTATGTCTCGTTTGCATGCTCGTTTTATTTTGGTTATAGGGGTAAAATGGAAGGTAATGCAAAGATTATAAAGTTTATACAGAGAGACGAAGCGCTACATTTTGGTATTACACAAAATTTGCTTAAAATTTTTAGGGATGAAGATAGAGAGGGATTTACTTCAACATATAAAAAGAATGAAGACAAGATTTATGCTGTATTCGAACAAGCAACAAAAAATGAAATAGAATGGTCGCAATATCTTTTTAGTAAAGGGTCATTACTAGGGCTTAACGCGGATGTATTAGAAGGTTATTCGAAGTGGTTGTGTGATAATAGATTAAGATCTTTAGGGTTAAAGAAGATATATAATGTAAAAGAAAATCCAATTGCAGGGTGGTTAGATAGCTATCTTGATAGTAGCAAAGTACAGGTTGCCCCTCAAGAAACAGAAATTTCTGCATATAAAATTGGTGCAAGAGATACAAATATTACTAAAGATACGTTTAGTGATATTAAGCTATGATTCATTCTGAGACAATAAAATTACTCACAGACGAAGAACTATCGATTTTATATTATATTTGCGGACACCCTTTAGTATTAGGTAGGTGTGTTACTCCTGATGTTAAATTTATAAAGATGTTTAAGCTAAATATTTTGCTTAAGTTAATTGAACAGTTTAAACATCACGCATTAGAAGAAAATAAAAACATTTTTGATAAACTTTCAGAAAAATTGTCTCAAAACCCTTAAATAAATTTTAGAAGGAGCAACTGTACGTTGTACACTAGGGGTGGGACGGTGGGCGCCTTTTGAGGCGACTAGTGTATAGAATTTTTATAGTCAAAGAATAAATATTAATATGAGTATTTCGCTGTCAGCAGCAAACTCAATATTACAAAATTCAGCTTTATATAGAGAATTTTTAGAAGAAAGAGAACAAATTCTAAAAAATAAATGGTATATGTCTGAAAAGGAAGGTAAAGATGTTGGTTTTGAAAAAGCATTATTAAGCTGGGTATCTAATTACAGAACAGAGTGGAAAAGTAGAAAAACATCATTATAATGATGTGTGTTTAAGTATCATTATAAAGACGTATTTTTAATACCTAATTATTCAGAGCTTCCCTCTAGATCTAAAGCTTCTACATCTACAACTCTCGGTAAATTTAATTTTAAATTACCAGTTATACCGTCCAATATGAAATGCTCTATAGATTATAATACTGCTAAGTTATTAGATAAGCATTCCTGTTTTTATATTATGCATAGGTTCGATAATGATGTTCTTAGCTTTGTAGAAGCAGCTAATAAAGAAAAATGGAGATCTATTTCAATTAGTATTGGTGTTAATGAAAAGGACTATGAAACATTAGATATTATTCTTAAGAAGCAATTAAGAGTTGACTTTATTACTATTGATGTTGCGCACGGGCATCATCTTTTAGTAAAAAATATGTTAACGTATCTTAAAGCATTTAAAAATACTTTTAAGATTGCAGGCAACATTGCAACCGCCAAAGCCGCTGATGATTTGATAAGATGGGGAGCTGATGCAGTTAAAGTCGGTATCGGTCAAGGTTATGTTTGTACTACTAAAGATAAAACTGGATTTACGTTTCCTATGTTTAGTGCAGTAAATGAGATTAATAAAAAATATGTGATAATTGCTGATGGTGGGGTAAAATGTAATGGCGATATTGCTAAGGCTGTGGTTGCAGGCGCAAGACTTGTTATGTGCGGTGGTATGTTTGCAAAGTTGAAGGATAGTCCAGCAAAAACAATAGTAGGTATGGATGGATTAAAGTATAAAGAGTATTATGGTTCTGCCAGTTTTAAAAATAAAAATATAGAAAAAAATATAGAGGGTAAGGCAGAGCTAGTAGTACGAGAAGATAAAACGTATATAGATAAAATAATAGAATTAACAGAAGATTTGCAGTCTGCTATTAGCTATGCAGGGGGTACAAACTTAGCTGCACTTAAAACTGTAACTTGGGCAGCTCAAAATATATAACTATTTTTTATAGTTAGATACAGGATTTGCAGCAATAGGTGCATCATTATCAATAATTTTTTCTCTTGTCTGCATATTTGTATCAGTCAATGTTGACGGTAGACCCTTATACATATGACTGTGAGGTGCCATAGCTATACTGTCTGGTTCTGCTCCTGTACCGTAAACTGCAATGGCCATAGTGCTAGCAGATGTTCCGCCAATTCCTTGCTGACTACCTTTTATTGAATTAACACCATTACCGATAACGTTTATAGGCGATGTAAGTGTAATGATTGCTGTACCTGTTACTGGAACACCAGCAGCAGCTAAACCTACTATTGTACCTGTTATCGTTGCTCCTGCAGGTATTGTAGCTGCGACTTTATTTTGTTCAATAGCACCCATATAAGGGCCTCCAATAAGTGAAGTGGCTGGACTGATGCTAAATGTGCCGGGCGTGCTACCCGGTACCGGAAAGCTTGCAAGTGGTACACCAAATCCTATCAGTTTACCTGGTAATGCACTGCCGTAAACTGTTGATTGTTCAGTAGCTTGTATTTCAGCTGGCATTGTTATATGATTTGCAGTGAGCTCTCCTTCAACATGAAGCCCCCCAGCCACCACAACGTTATTTGTAACACCGAGAGATCCCTCTATTAATACTTGCTTTTTCTCTCTTTGACGTATACTTACTATATCTCCTACTAGAGATAATCTTTTTCCACCGTCAATATTAGTTTCAAGCTCGCTCCCTATATTTATTTGTTCACCAGAAATATTAGTTACTGCACCGCCAATACTTGTAACTCCATAAGATTTTATACTTAAACCACCGGCGCCTACCATTAATGAATATTTGTTTGCAACATTGAGATTATAATTACCTCCTGGTAAATCATCAACATGAACCAACTCTACAAGAGGAGAAGGTGTTCTATTGTAAAAAGTACCGTATTTTCCTACTTTAACATTAGAGATGTACATTTTACCTTTTAAATCTACTCTTATAGGCGAAAAATCATTCATTACTGTACCAATAGTTTCCACTTTATGTTTAGTAATTTCAATAATTTCGCTGCCACCTATTCCCATTTCTTTTTCTAAAGTAATTAAAGTTGGTAAAATTTCCTTATACTTTGTTTTTATATTTTGTTTTTCCTGATCTTCTGGCCAATTTCCACCTTGAGAGCTTGTACTTTTACCTAATTTAGATTTATTATTTTTATTTGAATCTCCCGGATTACACACAGGGCATGGTAGTCCTAATATATATCCTGGACCTCTTTTTCCTGTAGAACCGTCTACCGAGCCATCTAGAGCATTGAGGGGAGAGGCAGGTATTATAGTTCCGTTAGTACCCGGATATTCAACACTTTTTACAATATTACCATTAACTATAGTTTTACCAAAAATAAAATCGCCACTAGTGTTAGACATTGTGGGGTAAATTTCATTTTTAAAGTTATCTTTATAAGAATTATTTACAGTAAAATATGTATTAATATCTTTATTACAAACAGGGCATGAATCATATCTTGTATCCTTATCCTCAGGCATACTTTGAAGAGTTGAGGTTAAATTAATATTATTAAGAGTAGTGTATTTATCTGCGCGCTTTATATCGAACAATTGTTTTATATTAGCTATTTCTTTGAGCGCATCTTTCCATTGTTGAAAAGTATTAATTTTTAGATTGCCAATCTTTTTATAATTGTCGCCCACAATAATTGTATCATTATCTAATTGAGTAAAACTATTTCGCGACCCTCTTACTGTAGAAAATTTATCGTTTAAAATTAATTCTTGACTGTTATTATTCGCAAATTCAATATTTGTAAAATTATTAAACTCTTTAAACGAGCCGGAGCAATGAGTTAATTTTAATATTTCCCTATTATCTGTATTAATAAAAGCCAGAGTACCACTTTTTTGATTAATTACATATTTGTTTCTATATGTCTCAACATTTACATCATATTGTGTTATACTAGATGGAGGTGTATTCTCAAAAGTTCCCGGGTAATCTACACTTGCAGATAACGGTGCATTAGTAATACTATTCCAGTCTTCTTGGCCAAAAGAAGACCCAAAAATAACGGGTTTTAAAGGGTCACCATTATTAAAAAACACCCATACATGCGCACCAACACTAAGAATTGGAAAGATTCCTTTAGCGCTATTACTATAACTTTCCGGAGTATAGTTAAAGCTAAATTTATTTACATTGTTAATATTATTTTCTGCAGGGTCACTAAATGCATCTTTTAACTTAAAATAACTAATATCAAAAACATTTCCCGGCTTTTCACCGATATTATCTTTATTTTGACTATATTGTGTTAACTTGGAAGCATCTACCTCATCAGAAGATGTACTAGTAAAAGCAGTCGAGATGTCACTGCTATCGCTTATTGTACCTATATTAAGAAATGCGTTATAACGCCCACTACTACTTTCACTAGCTAAGGGAGATACTACCTCTGCCCAGGGTAATATTTTTTTAAGATCGTCAATAATAACGGTCAAATCACTATTAATATTTTTACCTAAAAATCTAAATCTTTTATCTTTACCACTGTCAATCCATTTTTTGTATACAGACGGTGAAACGTGGGGTACGTAAACTTTAACACGTCCTCTTTTTTGCGGGTCATTATTTTGAATTACTATACCTAGATAATTGCCGTGATATTTAGGAAAATTCATATTGATTATTGATATATCTATATTTACAATTATAATTGTATTATGCTAATGAAAGTATCTCATGAATCTCCTGTGTCTATATTAGAATATTCTAAAGAATATAACGATTTTGACTACTGTTTAGTTCACTTATTGCATCAAAATAAAAGTACACCAGAACAGTTAAACTATTATAATTTTTATAAGTTTAATAGATCGTTAGAGGATAGAGAGATACTTTTAGATAATTCAATATTTGAATTAGGTAAATCATTTGATCCAGAGGAGTTTTACAGATCAACCTTAGATATTCAACCTAATATGTTTATAGTGCCTGATGTATTAGAAGATTCATATGCAACTATACAGAGTTTTAAAGACTTTGATACAAAGAAAAAGGATATTAAAGACACTTTTCAAACTAGAGCTATTGGTGCAGTTCAAGGTAAAAATTGGCAAGAATTAACAGAGTGTTATAAGTTTATGGTCGATAATGCGGATATGATTGCTATAAGTTTTGATTTCAGTTACTATCAAATTATAGGGCAAGGTTGGCATCACCTAGAGCGCTGGTGCTCCGGCCGTCAACGGTTTATTCAAGATTTAATAAATAATGGTATATGGAGGTGGGATAAACCTCATCATTTACTGGGTTGCTCGCTAGCGAAAGAATTTAGATATTATGTCGATCGAAACGTTTACAATATTGTGTCTTGCGATACTAGTAATCCAATTGTTGCCGCTATTCATGGATTAAAGTATGATGCTGATTATGGTCTTGATACTAAACCCTCTACTAAGCTTGCAGATTTAATTACACACGAATTTACAGAAGATCAGCTTGAACTCGTAAGATATAATACTACAATGTTTAAGAAGATTATTCGTAGATGAGACCTTGGATTACATTTTTTTCTCAAACCGGTACTGAAATAAATAATCTTTGTAAAGCTCTGCAAATATATCCAGACGCTATAGTAACTAATAGATTAACCACCGATGGTGTAAATCCTGAACTTATAACTACTACTACTTTTAGAGAACATAAATTAAACCGCACAGTATGGTATATATTACCTCAAAAACCTACTTTAGATAGTTATAAAGAAATTTTATCTCATTTTGATAATCCTGTAATAACGCTACATGGCTATTTAAGAATAATTCCAAAAGAAATTTGTGAAAAATATGAAATATACAATTTACACCCCGGTTTAATTGATAAGTACCCCTCATTAAAAGGTTTTAATCCTCAAGAAAGAGCTTTTCGCGAAAAATATGATCTAGCCGGTTGTGTAATTCATCGTGTTGTACCAGAAGTAGATGCTGGGGAAATAATGATGAGCCAAGGCATTAGTATAAAAGATAAAAATCTTAATGAAGTTTATAAATCTTTACACGGGGTTGCATTTGACCTCTGGAAAAGCTTTTTAACCGGATATAATATATTAAAGAAATGAATCCTGAGGATGTAATTAAAACAGTAGAGTCGACTTATCCAGAAACATGTGAAGAATTTAAAAAAATTCAAAGAGAACAATATGAAACTTTTTGCAAGAAGCAATTTGATTATGGGCCTCATAATATAAGCTTAGGATCAGACTTACACAAGAAAGAGGATATAGTAGCATCTGTATCGGCTATTGTTGTTCGGTTGAACGATAAAATACAGCGATTGATTAATTTAGTTTTGCGTAAAAAGACGTTTGAATCGGCCAACGAGCCAATTTTTGATGCATTTAGCGATACCTCTGTATATTGTATTATTGCTGAAATTGTCAAAAGAAAAAAGTGGTGTAAATAAATTTTTATACTATAATAAGATAGTGAATATTACGTTTACTGGTCCGCAGTGCTCGGGTAAGACTACTTTGCTTAAGCAAATGAGGCAAACAAGAGGTATTATGGATAGCTTTTTCTATATTGATGAAGTTACTAGGCTAATTAAAAGAGAATTTAGTGTTACTATTAATGAGGAGGGTGCAAACGATATAACTCAATTGTTAATTATTAACAAGGAACTAGAGAATATTTTTAAATACAAAAAAGAGCTTCTTTGGTCAAGTTGTGAAGGGGTTGTACATGATAGATGTTTGCTTGACGGTTTAGTTTTTACTGAATATTTTTATGATAAGAAATTAGTAAGTCAGCAAGTGTGGGCTCAGGCATTAAGTTATTGGAACAGGTTTCATAGTAAGTATGATATTATTTTTTATCCGGATCCTCATGAAATTAAGCTAGAGGACGACGGAGAAAGAAGTGTAGACGTAGAATTTAGAAATGCTATTATTGATAAATATGAAAATTATTATCTAAATCAATTTCAATGGAAAGATAGAGTATATCTTCTAAAAGGAACAGTTGAAGAACGAATGGAACAGATTAAAATAGTACTTAATGAATACACAACTCGATAATAGCAATATTTCTAAGCACTTAGGCAGGATAACGGGGTATAAGTCAACATACGATCCTTCTCTCTTGGTCCGCGAGCCAAGAATTAATAACAGAAAGCATTTAGGTTTAGATGATAATGATTATGCAGATAGTACTATACCTTTCTGTGGTTATGATATTTGGAATGCATATGAAGTATCTTGTTTAACGAATGATGGAATGCCTATTGCTGCTATTGCTAAAATTGTATATCCTTGTAGAAACAAATATATTGTGGAATCAAAGTCTATTAAGTTGTACATGAATTCATTTAATATGCAAAAATTTAAAGGTAATATTATTCAGGTATTAAATGAATTACAGGATACTATTAAGCGTGATCTGTCTAATTTATTAGAAACAGAAGTTAAGGTTTATGTGCGTTCTACTAAAGCTATTGATGATGAGCTTTTTTATCCGCCCGTTTTTAGTAATAAAGACTATCCTACATTAGAGAATAATATTGATGTAACTTATATACAAGCTAAATCTTACATTGAAGACCCTACTATTCTATCTGCAATAGAGATACCTGAGTCTAAGGTACAGAAATACCATTCTGCTTTATTAAAGAGCAACTGCAGAGTTACATCACAACCAGATTGGGGCGACGTTTATATCCATTATAAGGGTAAATATGAGCTTAATCAGACATCTTTATTGCAGTATATTGTTTCATTTAGAGATGAATGTCATTTTCATGAAGAAATTTGTGAAACGATCTATATGAGATTGTTTGAGAGATTTAAACCTGAAGAGCTTGTAGTAAGTTGTTTATATGTAAGACGCGGCGGAATTGATATCAATCCTACGAGAGCTAGTAATTATAGTCTGCTCGATAAGTCGTTGATAGATGAATTTATGTATTTTACTAAGACTGTACGGCAATAATTAGCCGTTTAAATTCCAAAGTCTTAGTTGCTCTGAAGTAACAGTGTCAAAACCGTTATTTGTTAACGTCTGCCCATTGGGTGAACTCTGATCTAATTCAAAAGTAAAAGAAGAACCATCATTTAATATTAATGCAAAATCTGTTTCATCATAAGCATTATCTGCTCTAAAAGTTGTTTTAATACCATTAGCGGTTACTGAGTATACAGTTGTTGAACTATCTAAAGAAGAAGCTGCGTTAAATGCTAAAGCTTTAACATTACTTCCAACTATTTGTAAATCAACACCGTTTGACGTTAAAGAAAGATTTAACGAAGTAGGCGAAGTTGCATTTGGATTGGCTACTAAATTTGATAATACTAATGATGGCATAAAATTATTTATTCTAATGCAGATAAATTTTTTATATCTATACAATAAAAAAGGGCACCGCAAGATGCCCTTTTTTAAAGTTCCTGGGACTTACCAGGTGAAAACTTATTTCTTTTTGTTCCGTAACTACTTCTTTTAGAAGTAGACTGACTGTGTGCCAGGCGTAAACGCTGTACCGAGACCAGTTAAGATAATAACGTGGTAGTAAAGATTTGCACCAAAGATGTTGTCTACTACACCATAACGTGTTAGTAAGCCAACGCGAGGAGCAAAATCATTAGGACCAATTGTTCTCTGAACCATTACCGGGATGTACGGACAATAGATGATACCAGTGTCGTAGAATTCCGGACCCTTGTAACCAAGGAGTGCGTACTCGAGACGTGATGTACGAGTTGTACCGGCGGGGAACCCACCGTTACCACCGAAGTTACCTCCGGCGTTAGCTTCGTGCTGAGCCTCTGTACGTGTGTCACGATATACGTTAAAGCGACCAGCGAGTGAGCCTACTTTTGCAACTCCAACCGGCTGAGTGTTAACATTGCCGCTTACTGGTACCCACTGAAACTCAGGGAGCATTTCCAGGATGGCGCAAACGCGAGGTGTAGCAACGATAAAGTTAGCTGAACCACGGCGATTGCGTACAGCAATTCTGTTAGCCTCAACGATTAGTCTCTGATAGAAGTCGCGGTTACGCTCAACGAGCCAGCGACCGTCTGCTGAAGCAGGTGACCAGACTGAGAAGCCTGTACCTAATCCGGCATTAAGAGCAGTCTGGATCATGCGAATAATCATTTCGCGATCGATTTCGGCCTGCAACTCATACGACATAGCGTTTGTGAGTTCGGTATCGATATCGATGCCATTCATATTCTTTAGATCCTGCTCTAGTTCTACTGACCATCTAGCAGCAAGTCTACGAGTACCAGCTTCAACAGCTGTTTTCTCGAAGCTTACAACAACCTGAGGAATCTTAGAAGATAACTCGAAGTTAGCTAGGAGTTGAGCAACACCACCGTCTTGTGCGAGAACGTTAAAGAATGAGTTACCTGACAACGCAGCAGAGCTTGTGCCTGTGAAGCGTGTGTCGAGATACTGATACCCTAATTCGGCGCCTGAGGACTGAGCCTGAGGATTACCGGCACTGGTTCCAGCGGCTAGAGCACCGTCAACGCCATTGGCAGTTGTGGCACCTAGAGCTGAACCTTCGTACTTATAACGGAGGGCAAAAGCAAGTCCTACTGGGCCGCTCATGGGCTGAACACCAACGATTTCGTTAGTGATCAACTCAGGGAACGTACGGCGAATCATCGGGATGAGAATCTTCGGCAGACGTGCATCGCCTGGGGCATAAGCCTGATCATTCTGTGAGGGGAACTGATTGCCGAAGGCACCATTGTTAATGGAACCGAAAACACCAGTTGACCCACCAGCGATATTGCTTGCCTCAAAGCACCACTTCTCTTGGTTTTCCAAAAGAATAGCAGTGTTTAAGCGTGTGTGATCGTCTTCGATAGCGCGGACGTTATCGGAAGAGTAATCCAGAACTGGACCCCACTTCTCGAGAAGGACCTTAGCGCGACTCTCGTCGATGTAAGCCTGTGTTGGACGTATTTGCTTTGACATAATAATAATATATCCTTTGTAATACTGTCGACCTTATAAATTACTGTTCAGGGGTTATACCCTCAATAAAAAAGAAATTAAATTAAATTAATACTTTTTCAGCTCGCTCATGTAAGCTGTAAATGAAGGGTCGTTTGTAACTTCCGGGGTTGCTACAACTTTCTCTTCAATAACTGGCCTGTCAATTGATGATGCAACAGACTCATTAATAGCTTCTGATTTCAAGCTTGTTAGCCGCTCTTCTTCGGTTTTATCATAGAGCTTTAATGTATAATCAAAGTTTTCTGTGATAAATTCAGCAGATCTATTCCCAAGCATCTTTTTCATATATGCCTTCTTCTCTTCATCTAGATTGCTAATTTTCTTCTCGAGAATTAAATCAGAATTTAATTTCTTATTTTCTTCTACGAGCTTATTAACCTGCTTTTTAGCGGCTTCAAGCTGCACTGCAGCTTCATCGATTTTTGTCTTACCATCAATAACGGCATCGCGAATGTTATCAGTCGCGAGCGCCATATCGACGGAAAGAGTTTTGCGGATATCTTCTAAGAGAGCTACTGCTCTCTTATTTTTTACCGCTTCATTAACTGAAGTTGTAGGTATTTTTTCTTCTAGATAAAGATCTAGATACTTACTTACATGATCAACTAGTGAAGATTTAAAATCAGTAGCTTCTTGATTTAATGAGCCTTCATACTTTTCAACAACTGCTTTAAGCTTAGCTGAACGATCAGCATCAATAGCTTCTACTACTTTCTTAAGCTTCTTTGTATGATCAGCATCAATAGCTTCAATTAATGTTTCTAACTTCTTAGCATAATCAGCATCTTGTTCATTTAAAGCTTTTTCTACATTAAGCTTAACTTTTTCATTTACTGACGTTTCGAACGCTGTTTCAATTTCTTTTAAAACATCTTCTGTTAAGATGTCTTTTGCAGCTTCTTTTAATGCGCTTGTTAGATTTGTTTCCATAAATTAAAATAATTTTTCTGTTAGAGCGTTATTAATTTTAGCTTTAAGCTTCAAATCGACAACGTTCTGTAAATATTTATTGGCCTCTGAATAATTTTTTTGAGAAAGAGCACGTAAAAATCCAACTATTTCACTATTTTCATTTACTTGCTTTTTGATACTTTTTTTGGCCATATTATTATTTATCTTTCTTTTCATATATTTATGCTGTTTTTAAGAATTTAAAGAAAGTAACTATCTGCTCTTTAAGATAAGCTTGTAATTCTCTTACAGGAAGATTTTTAAGAGAGTTTTCAAAATTAGCATAAATTTCCTCTAGCTTACCGTTTTGATTTAAAATAAATTGTTTACTCTCTAATATACCATTTACAAACGCACTAGGGCAAGATGGATCAGCAACACAATCGATCGCAATTAATCTCATATCAGATACCCGATTAATACCTCCGGACCCTTCATTTAGTTTACCTAACGCTCTGCTTGACATTCCTACTTTTACACCATCGTTGATTAACGATCGAACTATTTGACCCATTGGTGTAGATAGTACTTGAGATTTACCCATTACATTGTTACCTTCAAACTTTAAATCTGTTACCATGTGGCAAGCGCGCTCGAGATTTACTTCCGCGGAAGTTGGATGATTGAGTTCGCCCATTGCTCTTTGTGTCTTAACCATATCCTTGATATAACGGTTAACTTCTCTGTGCATGTCATCTTTTTCGTAAATTCTTTGATTTTTATTTACTTCATTACATACCATATAAGGTCCTTGAATATAGAGGCGTGCAGGTTCCTTAGGATTCTTTTCTTCAAGAATATATTCAAACTGCTCTTGAGGAGCAGGTGTTTCGACTAAAAGACGAAGCGCCATATTAATATTTATAAAACAATAACATGTTTTTTATAGTTTTTTATTATCTTGTAATTCCTAGTTCTTTTTCAGTGAGAATAAGAAATAAATAATTTCTTTGTTCACACCATTTTTTTGCCGCGGCCCATTTTGCCTGATTTTGAACATATCTAGCACTTTCATATACCAATGTTGAATGTTTCTTTTTTCCAGCTACTGGTTTTACTACTTGTGTACTTGGCTTTATCTCAACAACATATTTTTTAATTGTATCGTTTTCTTTTATAGCTATAACACCATCAGTATAATATCTATGTACTCTACCATCTAATGGATTTATATATGGTATAATTAATGCCTCTGAAGCCCATTCAACTACCCTAGGATTATCGTCACACCACCTAAAGAACTTTAATTCCCAGCCGGATCTATATACAGGGGTACCTCTACCTATATATTTCGATGAATTTTTTGGTTTAAAAATACCTTGCCTAAATTTATCTGATTTATTTAAAGGAATCATTACCCTACGAAGAATTGTGGCGGTGCAGCATCACCAAATCCTGGAGCGCTTTCGTATAGCTTTTGCTCAAGTGCTGCTTTTTCTGCTAAGCCTTGAGATAATAAATCATTAAAATTAATTTGACCGCCTCCAAATAAAGTAGTACCAGTGTATTTACCTCTTACATTACCTATAGAAATTTTAGATAAAGCTAATGCATATTGATATACCCAAGGTTCTTTAATAATGTCCCTTAAAGGTCTCTCCACATAGCAAGACACTACACCGTAAAAACGAGAACCGGATCCCGGTGTACGAGGGGGTGGATAAAAGCTAAGATACTGTGTACGTTCATCAAAAGTATAATATCTAATAATTGCTAATAATTTTTCACGAACTTTAAGCCAATCTTTTAATGTATACCAGCTTATCAAATCAAATCCATAATTACCCATAGCATAACTAAAATATGTTTGTTGAGCTAAAGTTTGTTCAATAGTAAAGAGTGTATTAACACCAGTTGAAGAGCCTTCTTCAAAATTATATACATCAATAACCTTTCTATAATCCATTGTATCGTAATCAAAGCTATTAACAAAAGATTCTTGACTATTATTAGAAGGAACAAAGCTCTGTGCAAGTGTGCCGTTAAAATTAATGACACTTAAATAATTTGTTGTTGTTAAAATCTGATTTTTAAATATTCCGTCTTTATAGGTACTAGATAAAGTTGTTGATGATGTAAAGATTGATGCAGGTAATGACGATACAGCTATGTATACTGTACTCGATGGAGATATGACTCTATTAAAATTAGGAGTAATGCTAAATAGCTCATCAAGTTTTATACCTTTTCCATCTTTATAAAGATCAGAATCAAATACTAATAATTCATCTGTATACCCTGCGAACTTTGCAAACATCTCACATGCTATAGATATATTTTCAAATAATTGATCGTGGTGTATTTCGAGGTTAATTAGAGGAGCACCTAAAGAACGCGTCACTCTATCTGCAAGCCTTGTAAAGGAATCAATTTTACTATTAAGATTAGTACTTTGAAAAGCACTAATAGGCGTTATTGCTGAGCAGTCCATAGAAATATTTATCTATTATTGTGGTGCCGGTGCACCACCTCCGGCTACTGGAGCAGCGCCTGGAGTAGCTGCGGCAGTCTCACCCGTTTCACCTCCTGCTGTTTCTGGTGCAGGTCCAAACTGAGGCGGTAGAGCAGATCCGCCACCCCCACCGCCTTCAGCTTGACCAGCTGCTGCTTCGCCACCCGGAGCTACAACACCCGTTTCTCTCCAATTAGGCCCACCGTTTGTAATTTGATCTAATTCCCAAAGCAACTCTCTATCTTTACGTAGATATTCTCTATTCGCCATTAACTCTGTATCAGACCATCCTAGATATTTTTTCTGTGCAAACGTTTTTGATACTAAATCGCTCTGTGTTATTGAATTAAAGTTTTCAGCTTTTAATTGAAACTTTTGATTTTCTCTCAACTCGTAGAAATTAGTCGGTACATTAAAATTAAGATCTATATGTGTCTCTCTTAAATGCATTTCGTCCCAAATTTTCTTTAGCTTTAAATGTGTAATGAATCCGTTTTTAAGCCCTCCAGCAAATCTTTGCTGAAGCCTAATAATAAATCTAGCAAACTTTAATTCTTCGCGAAGAATGTCTGTACCATCTCTAAATGCGTCATCTGCGTCAAGCCTTGTAGTAGGCACTTTTAATGATTTGTATAACTTTTTAACAAAATACATTAGATCCGTAAGTTCACCTAAGTTTGCTCCACCTGGTAGCTGTACAACTTCTGTTCCTGTTGAACCAGTACGCTTTGCAAACCAAAAACTATCTAGCATGCTCTGAGGATTAAATTTTTGAACAGTAGCACCTTGACTATCATCATACGTACGACGAGACCAATAGTTAGTCATTAGTTTTCTTAAATATGCTTCAGCTTTTGGGGGCGCCATATTACCTACATCAACATTAAAAACTAATCTTTCAGGCGCTCTTACAAGCCTGTAAATTACTACCGCGTCTTCAACTAGTGAGAGCTGTCTATAAGCGCGACGCGCATTTTCAATAAACGGTAAGCGTAAAGTCTTTGTTTCATTCCAAATGCCGGAATTAATATATGTAACTTGGTTAACGTCTAGCGGTACTAACTCTATCTTTGCAACTTTACCTGGATTTTTTGAATCGTAAATATTTTTTCTTAATAGAAACCCTCTAATAATTTGATTTTGTACGTTTTCAAAAATAGGATCTATTAAATCTGTAGGTATTGTTACCACACCTAAGATTCCTTCTTCTGGATATTTTTTATGAACTATATGTTCAAAGTAAACTTCTGCATCAACTAGTAATTGCCTTAGATATTCCCAGCCCTTATTTTCAAGATCAAAATACCCTATATAGCGTTGAAATTCTTTTTTAATTTTTTCTTTTTGTTCCTCAGATAAATCTGCATCTCTAAATTTTAATTTTACTATTTCATTATTATCGTCTTTATTAATAAATTCATCGCATATCTCATCTAGTGCATCAGCTACTTCAGAAAAAGCAGCCATAACTCTATAATCAACTAATCTGCGTCCCTTGTCGGGCTGCAGATTTGCATACATAAAATTATGATAATCTTTATTTTGTACTACGTTAGCATATAGATCATCAGTAAAGGTTAAGGAAGAAGAAATAGATTGTCTTGATAATGCTTCTTCTCTTTTTGTACCTTTATCAAAAAATTCAGCGTATTTAGGGTTAAGGGTATTGATTCTATCAGCTATGTTAAGGGATTGATAAGGAAGCTTAGAAGAAATAAACTTCATTAAATCACGGCCAAAAGTACTTTCTCTATTAGGGTCTTGCTCAGGCATATAACTTAATTATTTATTAAAGAAAAATAAACTTAAACTATAAATATTAACTTTTTATAGATATTCTATATCAGTAATAGTCGGGCTACCTGATATAGATACAGTTTCTACTTCATTAAAAAGACCTGAGCTTACAGGATACATAAATGAATTAGCTGTTAATTCATCGTAAGTCGTTATATTAGAAGATACATAAAAATTACTATTAATGTAGTAAATGTTACCTACAGAATTTTCTACTGCTGGGAACAACCATCCTTTAATTGTAAATGTCGTATCACCTACTATTCTATATTTGTCGTTTGCTGCTAAATCGATTGGGTAAGCTAGGTTTATAGAACCATCCCACAATACTTCACTTCTTATTTCTTGCTTTAAATTAGTTTTAGAACCTGCAATATCATCTGGTACTCTCCAAGATAGTATAATATAGGGATTATTATAAGGTACAAAATTTGATATAATTTGGTCCATATCAGATTGAAATTTTGTAATAATAGACATTGAAATACCTATATTAACAGGTATTGGTGTGCGGTAAAATTGGGATACTTGCTTAGTATCATTTTCACTAACACCGCGTGATACATAAAACCCGGCTAGCTTATTAAACACTCTATTTTCATCTCTCGCAATATTTGTAATGCTCACTGATACAACTGGGACTGTAAGGTTCTGCGCTTTGTTAACTAAATCATATATTACGCGCTGCTTAGGCGCATACACATACCTCACTTGAACCTTGCTTTGTTGAGTTCTGTTTTTATCGAATCGTTTAATGATAATATCATCAAACGCAGCAACAAATTGCGTAATTAAATCCTTAATCTCAAAATGAAATGTTTCTCTTCTCACTAAATTATTTATTAAACTATTCTCTCTATAAAAGATTTAGGCAGCTTATCTTTGGTTCGTTTTAACATATTGACAACATTACCGTCGAGTATATAGGTAGTAGAAAAATCATGCTTACTACGTGTGGCTCTACCGCATGCCTGCACTAGCGCATTGAGCATTTTATTTTCGTACCATTCTTTATCCTCATCAAATAATTTTTTAATATGTTTAGATGAAAGAGGTGGATAAGGAAGCTTGACTATAATTTGAAATCTTGCAAAATGATCTTTAAGATCAACACCGAACATTAATGACGGGGAAACTAGTACAGTAGGAAAATCTGTTTCATAGTGCTCTTTTAGAATGTTTTCATTATTTGCAAATTCATCTCTAAATAAAAACCTTTTATTATTGCACAGCTTTTGCTTTAGAAAATTAGTAATATCGCGCGAGTGTGTATGTATTATACCTTTCTCCGTTTTATGAAAATCTGTTATACTCTTAATTTGCTCACAAATAGCTGGTAATGTATTTGTTAAGTTTTTATAATTTAATTTATTTTTAGAACTCACGTAAATTGGTGACTTTTGAGGATCGAAGTCGCTTTCGCCTTCTACATACTCATATTCTGTTATGCCTAAAGTCTTAGCAAAGTTTTTATGGTCAATAATAGTTGCTGACATTAATAATATATTTTCACCGTAATCGAAAATAAATTTTGTAAGTTTGTTTGCCTTAAGAGGAGTAAAACTAACCTTTTTAGAATCTTTATCTATAATAAACTCACAATCCTTCCATAATGCATCCACCATTGACAACGAATTATGTAAATTCTTAAGATATTGAAGCTTTATTTTTTCTGGCTGTGATAGTGTTCTATGTTTCTTATTAACACGATTAATAAGAAGATTTATTTGTTCGCTAACGTTAAAGATAAGATCGTAAACCCATGCACGTGCTTTATCTTTACTATCATTAATTAAAATTTTATGCTCTACATTATATAATTTTAGTCTATCATAATTAATGTCTGCTGAAAATTGTTTAATTAGCTCGTCTTCTAATTCTGAAGCTTCATCGCAAACAATAAAATTTTTACGCTTTACGTGATTCGGTAAAGATAAAAACATTTTGTAATTTAAGACAGAAAATCTTGACAATAATGAGTCGTTGCGTGTATTATAATACGGGCATCGGTTTTTCTCCCAACATTCATCTCTTATTTTTGATACTAAAACACACGGTGCAGTTTCTACATCAAAATTCGGGTCTACGTCGCATATGTAATTTGACTTTCCTTTTAAGATATGTGTATCTGGAAATAGTTTTAAATACTGATCTTGTAAGGATTTAGTAATAGTAAGTGCAAATGTACCGAAAGGTGGTTGTGATAAGCAGTCAACTTCATTAACATAGTTACCAAAATAATCTTGCTTATATGCAGAGTATGATTTAATACTTTCTGTAAATTTAGATGTTGGTCCGGAGCTTATACCCGAAAGAGTTTTAGCTAGAAAGCTCTTACCTGTACCTGTAGGTGCACAGCATATTACAAATTTCTTTCCTGTATTAAATGCTTTTTCAATATTTCTTATAAGCTTTGCCTGCTGAGTACTAGGCTCATACTCGCGTGGGAACTGATTTAAGTAACGGCTTAACACTAATGTATTATAAATTAAACTATCTGCTTTACAATTACTTTTTTATTAAACATTTTAGATGGTTTAGTAATACTAATCTTTTTGAACGCAGCATATAGTTGGCTATTATGTTTACAAAATGAATCTACGGTGTAGTCAAAAATTATTTTATTCGAATCAAAATTTAAATTAAAGGGGTAAGGTAGTTCAACAATTATTTTTTTGTTATTTTTTTCTTCACATAGAAGAGTAAAAATACAAAAAAAGTCTTTTACACTAAAGAGAATTAACTTACCTTTCTTGAGTGTCTTACTTTCTAAATGAAAACTAATATTTCTTTGAAGAAATTTATTAACTTGGGCTTCTATTTGTTCAACAGATGTCATGAATTCATAAACCTCATTTTATCATTAGCGGAAAGTAGAGCAAGCTTTTCATTAAAAAATTTCCAAAACGTTCTATTTGCTGGAATAGCAGTAATTAAATCACAAGCAGCCATATTAATACAGCGATAATCCTGCATAAAAATATCCCAAGTTATTAATACATTTTTAACCGCTGGATTAAACTTGGGATTATTAATAGCTCGTCTATAATTAAGAGCTATCCTTCCTTCTGGGCTCATAAGCAATGCTAAATTATTTGTACAAAGCATTCTTCTTGTAGGCGGCGCACCGGCTTTAGGCCTTTTGCGAAAAAATTTAATTTCCGCTACGTTGCTTAGTAGAATGTTTTTTAACGTGGGTAGCGACACTTTCATCGTCTTTTCTTATTGAGCAAATACCAAATATTCTTTGTTCATTTAAAAAGAGACCTTTCTTTAATGTTCCATAGCCGTCGATATCTAGATTTGCTACCGGTACACCTAAATTATTTGGAAAACAAACGTGATCGCCTTTCTTTACATATTTTACTGATGGTCCTGATAGAATAACTTCACCTATACGCCACGCTTTCGTATCAGCATTAATGGGAACAACAATCCCATTTCTTACAATAGATGAGCCATCCTCTGTTTCATCAACATACTTTACTAGTAATACGTCGTCTAAGACAGTCTTAAGGTTATAACCATAAAACACAGAATTAAACGAATTCTTGGGTAGTTCTGACAAATCAATAAGACTTTTATGTACCGGTAGTAAATCAATATCTGCTGGCATATTTTAATTTATAAAAGTTTACAAAGAAGTCAATGCTTCTATATATTCTTTTATTTCCCTTGTTGATAATTCTTTATTTTTTGCCAACAACAATATATCTTCATTATTAGTTGCGTTGTTTTCGGATTTAATTTTTTTATAATATTGAATTTTTTTTGACGGGCATTTATCAAACACAGCTATAAAAAAAGAATATAAATCTGATTTATTAGTAAAGGATGAAAGATATTTGTTAACAGTATTTGAAATCAGTGCTTGAGCCGGTGAATACATACTAATCCATCTATTTAGTAAAAAAGGAGAAAAGTCTGATTCTTCATCTACTGAGCTTAAGCTTTTTTTCTTTGTAAAAAGAACGTCAGAAATAAAATCAAATATTGTCATTAACTAATAACTTTTGACGTAGCAATAAAAATATCATCATTCATTTCATAAAAAAGCTTAATTACATCGCTCATAAATTGTTTTGCCTGATCATCCGTTAAGTTTGTAGAAAAAGCAAATGCTGGCGCTTTCTTTCCTGCGGAAATATTAATGCCCGTATGGCCAAGAGCTACATTATTCTTCGAATAAGTAATACTTACACTACACTTTCCCTTAGTTTGAGCTACACCGCCTTGTTCATGTTCCTTGTGCACTATTAAATCATCACCATCAACTTCAATTGGTGCTTTTAAATATGCTGTGCTAAGTATGTTAGCAATTTGTGTATTAAAAAGTCGCTGCCAAGCAACCGCACCAAAAGCATCGAGCATAGGAATTTCCCATAAAAAGTTAATTGCATCCTCACTGTAGATAAAATCGTTGTTTAAAACATCCTCGCTATCAATCATTCCTTCTGCTTCAACTTTCATAGGCGCTCTAAAAGCTATAATGTTTCCGATAGGTAGCGTTTTATCTCTAAAAAACTTATAAGCGAATCTTGAATGTAATAAATTACCGTCGTAGATTTTTTGTTCAATAATCATATTTTTAATAATAATATCTATTATAGATATTTCAACTATAAAGGCTTCAGGGCCGCCATACGCTCTTTTTGAGCAACGACATTAAATTCTTTTGTAAGGCATTGGTATTGATCGCGCTCAAAATCATGAAAAATTATAATTCCATCGTTTGTCAATTTTTGCTTAATACATCTGCAACAATCAACGCGAGCTCTACCATCAACGTAAATTAAATCATAAGGCCCAAACTCTAGGCCCTTATTAATATAGCTATAAAATTCATTATAGCTACCATCGTAGTGACCGCCCTCAATATATTTTTTATCTGGAGGTACAAAGTATAATTCTGTGGTAGGCTCAATTAAATTTTTTATTTTTTTAAACCATTCTTCTTGATGCTCAATACTAAAAAGCTTTTTAACTTTTTTTTGAATTAAAAGAGTTGAGCCGCCACTACCATATTCTAAAACGGTAAACTGTGGTTGCAGCCAAGCCTCAAAAAATTCTCTCTCCGCTTTAGATACAAACATTTCCATATATGTTAATTAATAAAATCTTTAAGCTTAAAAATATAATCATTTTTATTATATTCAGTTGAACAACATACTAATAAAATAGAGTCATTTTCAAGAAATTTTTGTATATCCCATACCTTTCTATCGACATAAAATCCATCCCCAGGATAAAGGGTTTTTTTAATAATATTTTTTTTATCGAACGCTCTTACTTCTATTTTACCCTTTAAACAAAATAAATATTGCTCTGTTTTATGATGTGCGTGGTCACCTCTAGATGTATTTTTCGGTACATCAAATACACAAAACACGCGCTTCACTTTAAAAGGGAGTTTCTTGAAGTTAAGCGCTGCTAATACCCCTCTCTTATCTTTAAAAAGATTTACATTCATAGATATGGTTTAAAGAAATTTACTACATATTTAGCTTCTTTAACAGATAAATTCTCGTGAAAAGGTATACTTAGAGTAGTTATTTCCTCTTGCTCACTTTTTGGAAGAATAACGTCTTTATAAAAAACCGGATGCCTGTGCATTGCTCTATAGTGTATGCCGCAAATTATATTTTTACTTTTTGCTTTTAAAATAATTGCATCACGATCTTTAACGTTAATTCTATATAAGTGATCGCTAGTATTTTGCATACTAAATGCTTCATTATATATTTCTCTTATTTGATTTATTTTTTTAATTTTTTTATCGTAAGCTTTTAAATTTGATAAAATTACAGATGCTTGTACTGAGCTCATGTAAAATTTATAACCGGGCATTATAATTTGTCTCTCCCAATTGTTTTCCTTAAATGTTGTACCGTTAAATGATAATGTTCTTAGGTGTTCAATTTTTTCCTTGTCATCAGATACTACAAGACCACCGTCTATACCTCCTAGTGGTTTTGTTGGATAAAAGCTAAATATCATTAAATCTTTTGGCCTTGCTTCTTTTAAAAATTGATTTTCTTTAATTTTTTGTGCAGAATCAATAATTTTATAATCTTTAAATTTATGTAGAATATAACTATTACCAATCCACTCGACATTGTCATTGAATTCGTATGAATTGTTGCTGGTTATAATAGCATTAATAACAACTGGTGGAATTAAGCTCGGTATGGTTATAGATTGATTTTTGTTTAATAATGCCAAGAAAATAGCGTTTGTTGCGCTATTAACTAATACACCATATTTCGCTCCTACGTAGTTTGTAAGCTTCGCTTCAAGATCAGAAACACCCTCATCATGCAATGCATGAGAAAAGCTTTTAGAATTTATTCTAAATTGAGGTAAATGGAATAGGTTAATCATATATTTTTAGTTAACAAAAAACTATAGTAGTCAGAAATGTTTTCTGTACGAAGGAAAGAGTAATTATTATCATTAAACATGGTTTTTAAATTTTTATAATTATGGTAAAATACATAGCTAGTAGTTAATCCATAAGGTGATTCTGTTTCGAAATAACTTTCTTCTTTGTTTGTGCATTTAAGTTTTAAGAGAATAATAAACTTAGAATTTAACGTTAATATTTTTCTTATAATATCGTCTCCATACGGGGTTACTACTGTCAGTGCACTCGAGAAAATAACATCAAAAGGTGCTGTATAGTTTTGTTCTAGTTCAAATACATTTTTACAAAAAAAGTTATTTACTTCCCAGTGTGAAGTGGCAAGATTAATTGCAGCGGGAGAATAATCTATGCCTGTATAATTTAATTCAGAAAAATGTTTTTTATTAAGCATGTAAAAAAACCCGCAACCACAGCCCACATCAAGTACTTTAATACCCGGAAAATATATTTTTTTCATTAACTCTATATAGTGCGTCCAGTGAAATGGATAATTTGAGTAAAATTCTTTATAATTTAGAATAAGCTGCTTGTCAAAAAGTGAACTACAGTTTTTCCAATTATCAATTAGTTCGTAATTTTTCTGCAACATACAGCTTTTCTTTTTCAAAAATATCTTTTAAAGAAGATATATTATTTTTAATAGATATAGGGTGTTCGCCGGTAAATTCCCGTGTAAAGCAATCACCTCTTACAGAAGGTAAATATTCATGTACCCCTTTAAATTTTGCTTCTATTTCAGATTTTTGATTTTTATCACCCGTAATCCAGGGATAGTAAACATCAAAAAAATAATTTGGTATTCTATTACCCGTACCGCCAATACCATAATAGTAATTTATTTTATTATAAACTTGCTTAGGAAATACATAAGAATAATGATACATTTCTACCCCTGCTTTATCATAAAGTTCATCTGACGAGAGATGTTTTTTAGGTAAAATATTAATCTGCTCACTTATTTCCTGCGGAACAGCTATTGTAGGCGGTCTATGCGTTTGCCAATAGCATCCAGGATAAGCTTTAAATCCTCTCAAAAAATTATCGTTATTTTGCTCAAAGCCAGTCAAATAATGATCGAATCCACCATAAAAAGTTTTACTCTTAATACCTACACTAGTGTAAGGGTTGTCGTATAGAAGTCTATCAATAGCGTGCAGGTCTTCTTGCTTATAGACTTCATCACAATCTAAATTCCATATATAGTCTGTATCATCGTAAAGTAATTTCATGTATGCATTGCATTGCTCATCCTTTTCTAAGTATTGCCCATGAACTATAAAAACTTTTTTATCTTTATCAAAATCTTGAACAAAGTCATATAGTATATTGTTCGTACGATCGTTTGAAGTTACATATCCCTTGTTTTGCCAGTATTTTGCGGGTCCTTCAGCAATTAAAATTTGATGAGCAAAATCGTAAACGCTTTCTAGTACTTCTTTAAGAATATAATCACCATTAAAGATTATCATTCCGAAAGCAATTTTATTTTTCGGTTTTGACATAAAATATATTATAAATTATATTTTTTGTTTATCTCTATTAAATTTTTAAAGTAGTCCATATAAAGTTTTTGTAGTTGAGGTAGAACAAAGAGGCCTCCATTTAGAGTATGGTCTTTGTAGTGGTTACCGGTATAAGAAAAGCTTTTATCATCAAAATAATATTTAAATTTTGAAAAATGATTAAACAAAAATGTATACCTTTTATCGCCCCATACTATTGTATTATCAACAAACAAATTATCATAATTAAAAAACCTATAATGCCATGGCGCGCCATGACCTATATCTTTATCTCCAATATAGATACTGTTAGGATCAATAATAGTAAATATACCTTCTAAAAATTTTTGATCACCGCAAGTGTTCAATGATTTTGGCTCTCTTGTATAAACTGCATCTCTCCACCATTTAAGCGCTTTTTTACCATTATCTGTATTTTTAAAAACCACAACACCTACATTAAAAAACCCGTCAACACAATCAGTTATAATATGCTTATGTCGAAATAAGCAAACATCTTTATTTTCCATTCTATTAAAAATGAGACTAATATCACTGTAAAATTGAATATCTGAATCTATATAGGTTATAGTTGTATCTAATTTACACATTAAATACCACATGAAAAAAGAAGCTAGACTCCAAATAAATTCATTTCTATTATTACCGCCAAGCTCTGGATTTGTACTATCTTCTAATTTCTTAAACTCATCATCTAACAATAGATTATCGATAAGATATGGTTCTAAATTATTTAAATTTAAATCTTTAAGCTTATCAAAGGTTTTCTTATCTAAACAAAGATAATGTAATTTTATATTGGGATTAAAAGCTAAAAGAGACTCATACAAAGATAGTCCTTGAACTAGAAAATTGTAGTCTGAAAGAGTACAAATATTATACATCTTTAAATTTTATAAGCTCTCTTATAAGCTTCAAGGCATTTCTTCTCTTAATAACTACATTTTGTTCTTTGGTAAAATACGGGCAATTTATAAATAGTCTTTTGTTCGCTAACAAAATCTTTATAGGGTGTTTCTTTAATACGTCTACTATATAATTTTCGGATTCTTCTTTATTTTCGATAGATAAATAGGTTTCATCATAAAAAATGCTTAGCAAAGAATCAATATTTGCAAGAAAAGGCTGATCAAATAAAAAGGTACTATCAAATTTAAGATAATCTGAAGACGTAAATTTGTATAGCTTTAATCCCTTGCTAATATTAATTGTATTTTTTTGAATTATACCTTTTTTCTCTAAATCACCGCCCTTAGTACCAAAGAAAATAAAATTAGCATCTCTGGTATTTTTATAAAAATTTATAACAGTGTTTAGATGTTCAATAATTTTTGTTGTACAAATAACAGAATCTTTACATACAAAAATATCAGTCACGCCTGCTACTTTTAAATTATGTAGATGAGAAACAAATGCATGGGATGCTAAAGGCGTTTTAAACAACAAAAACTCAACGTCCGTGAGTTTATTTTTTATTTTAACAGCAATATCTCTACAATAATCTATATCTTCAATATTATGAAATAAAAAATATCTTTTTTGAAGAAGATTAAAAAAATAAGCTAGAGTTTTATCTTGTGAAAAAAATGTTGCGGTTTCAGATCTGTCAACACCTTCTGTTATTATATAATTAGAGATTATTTTCATTATAACTAACTGTCGCTCCTCTTGTATCTACTTTTGACCAATCAGGCTTCATATCAAGATATTTACTTATCTTTTTTACAGCATCAATACGTTCATTAACTAAAGAATACCATAATTTATCGCTTATTTTGTCATTATTATCTGACAACATTCTATCAGCGGTTTTATCTTTTTTTCTATCACCATAAACCCAATGATTATGAAAAATATGTATATCTTTCCTATACTTTACTCTATTAAAAGCTTTAAAAGTTTGATACATCCATTGGTCGGACCAATTAATTAGAAAATCTTCTTTAGTAAAATAACCTAAAATTTCATAGTATTTCTTATGAACAAAGGCATTGACACATATTTCATCCGCTTTTCTATGCCCATCAAAACAATGAATTAACATAATATTGTCTTTAGGTAGATTTTGACTAAAATCATCTAGAATGATTTTATCCCATTCAGGTGTTTTGAAAATCATATCATCACCAATATAACCAAAAATATCATTAGATGCTTTGCTTGCTAATATATTCCATATTTTATTAATACCTATAAACTTACCTTCATTTTTTATATCTACAATCCTAACAAACGGTATAGCTTGTGAAATCTTATAAGCTATATCGCGTGTAGGGTCATCTTCATCGATACCAAACAATAATTCAACATTATTAATATCTTTTACGGTTGTGATAATAGAGCTAATTAATGTTAATTTTAAGTTTAATCTTTCTCTACTTGGAACTAGTAAGCTTATCTTCATTTTTTAGCTACCTCTTTAAGAAGTTTAATAACATCTTCTTTAGATGTATCGGGCACTCTATTATCCCATGCAGGTGCATATTTAAATTTCTTTTCAAAAATTTTCGCACCTTGTTCAATATTCTTTTTCCAGTCAGACCTCGGTCTAATTGCACTACTAAATTCTGAGCATTCTATTTCATCTAGAAGCTCGTAGCTATTAGCTATATCAGCAAAATTCCAATACGGTGTATAATATTTTTTTAAAAACATTCTATAATCATGATCAACATGCTCGAATGCGTTAGTATATTCTTCATCTAGTAAGCCTACATCTTCTAAAGCTTTTTTTGTATAAAAAGAAAAAGCGCCAACACTATTACCATTAATAGCTATTTTAACAGCTCCATAGTCAACTATAAATCTAGGTTGAGGTTTACCCTTTGAAATTGATCCGCGGTTGGCAGGCCCGTGATAACCAAAATTAAAATGATGCAGACCTGTAACTTTACTAGCGGTTATATATTTTTCAAAAACTAAAGGGTCTTTAACTATAATATCATCTTCAATCAAAAAAATATACTCACATTCTTCTTTAAGAAGATATTTAAAAGCTATGTTTTTAGATTTACCCACACCAAGATTTGTCTCGTTATGTACATACTTAAACTGCTTTTCTTTATTAAGTTTCTCCCAGTCTGCAAAATCTGCACCATCGTTGACAACTATTAGTTTGCTATATACCTGGGGTATAGATCTAAAGCATTTAATAAAGAACTCTGGTCTATTACATGTAATAATACCTATACCTATTTTTTCACTATTAGCCATTGATTTATCTATTTTAACATAAATAATAGAAATGGCAATCAACACTTCAAATAGCAATTATGTAAATATTAACAATTTACCTCAAACGCAAGAAGCGTTGAACGGTGATTTATTAATACTTCAAACTGAAAACGGTACTCAAACAATCGATTTTGAAAATTTTAATGTTGTAAAGACAGATGCGCAGGGTAATGCTACTGTTCTAGGTAATTTAACCGGTAACGATGCAAGATTAGATGATGTAACTGCAACTACTGTTTATAGTAATGATTACAAAGTTTTAGGTCTTGATGGTTATACCGCTACAACAAATTATTATAATAAATTCACGGTAGTTAAGGGTCTTGTAACTAGTGCATTTTACGTAGAAGGATCGCCAGAATTTGAGGAAATAAATGAAACTGTTTTACCTAATTTAACTGGGTATTTGAATACCGTTTACAAAAGAGTAATTGATATTGCAACAGACGGGGTAACATATCTACCTGTAAATGTAACTCCTGGTGCTACCTTTGGAACTGTAACTGTAAATAATTTTTATCTTAATAATCCTCAAGTTAGTGATAGCGCTCTTAAAACATGGCATGTACAGTTCTTTTCATTCACAGGACAACCCAATACATACGTAACAAGGGTATCTGGTATGCCGTGGGCCTCAGCTGCTGATAATTCAAATTCTTCAACACTCACTAAGACGGGCAATACACTGTCATTTAGAGCAAATTTAGGCTATACAAATACTTCTACAGAAAATGTACAGTTATATTGGCGTTTACTATATACGTATTAAGAATCGTTTGCGTGAAAAAATAATGCTTTGTTAATTCTAGCTAAAGCTTTTTTAGGATGATGACCTTCACCTAGCAATCTTTTATATTCGCTCCGAAAAGCTTTTACAAAGTCTTCTGAAAGCTTAAAATTTTTAGGATAAAATTCTCTTTTAGTGATCTTTATAGATCTATTAAAGTTTTCTAAGATTTGTTCAAAATTCTTATTAAAATCACTCACATTATTATTTAAGGCCGCGAAGGATTTGATTCTTAAGTTTTTGTTCATCTTGTTCATCATATAACGCTTTTTTTTGCGCTCTTAGTAACGTTTCCATCTGATTTAAATTTTCAGGATTTAATATACTCGAATTATCGTCAATTAGCCCGCCTTCCTCATTTAAATAAAGCTTTATAATTTCAATACGCTCTTCTGGTGTACCGAACACTTCTATCATTGGGGGCCGATCATCTTTTACCATAAAAGTACAAACACCCTTACTCATTAAATTATATGAAATAGCTTTAAATATATTATCTATTTCCTTAATAAAAAGTTCATCAATTTCTCTATTTTCTTTAAATACCGGTTCTATTGGAGATACCTTTGTAATAGGTAAAAAGAAAATAATATCTATAGCTTTCATACTTTCCTGAACTAAGGGTATACATTTTTCAATAAACTTAGGATTAATATCAGATACACCCTTATATTCGGCCCATAATGAATATACTAAATTATCTAACGGGCATCTATCAAATATTACTTTATCACCTTTTTCTGTCTTTTGAATGTCGTCAATTAAACAATTTAAAATCTTCCATTGACTATTTTGATCTACATTTTTATTAAGATTAAGCTTTTCTTTTTTAAGAAGCTTTCGATATGACTCTTCTGATCTCTTATAATTTGGCCAGGTTTTTAAAAAATCATTTACTAAAGTAGATTTACCTTGACAAGCTGTTCCTGAAATAGCAATTCTCATTTCTTAAGCTTATTTATAAAACTACCAACAATAATATACACCTTGTCAACATCTATACCTTTACCATCTGTAAGTTCATTAATCCATTGCTCTGCGGTCAACTTACCTTCATCCTCAAGAGACTTATCCTCCGGGCCATTTATAAACTCCTTAAACTTCATACCTTTAACGCTTTATCCCATATAACTAGCTGAAGTCTAGGGCTAAATTTTAAATTATGCTTTTTGCAAAGCTCGGCTACTAGCGATGCTTTTTCAATATGTTCTAATCTACTCCCACAACATGGCATTAACCATACTCTTTCCTTTGGAACTTTAATATCCGGGTGGTGTATATATTTTTCAAAAACTTCATTTAGGTCTTTTTCATCATTAATTACGAACTTAAATCCTGAATTGTATTTCACGTGCCATTTCAATACTTCCGGTTTATATCTTTTTTCCTCAGGATCACCGTTATTAGATAACTTAGGTGAAGTAGTAAAAGTTGCCTTCCAATCTATCCATTGATGATCGGGCAGAATAGTTGCATTCGTTTCAAAATCAATTTTAGGAACATAGCCAAATCTAAAAATATATTGATCTACTAGTTCAAGTAACGTCTTTTGCTGAATAAGCGGCTCACCGCCAGTTATTTTCCAAATAGCTCCATTCCTAAGATGGCAATTATAGCTATTTTGCGTCATAAAGTTAAAAAGATCTTCAAAAGTCAAACGATTCTTGACAGACCAGCTTATAAAGCTATCACATCCGTTAGGTGAATCAGCTGAAGCAAACCCTTTGCACGTTAAGTTACACATTGACAATCTCATAAAGACAGAAGGATGACCAACATACTCACCTTCACCTTCTATTGTATAGAAAATTTTATCGTCACTTAAGAAAATAGTTTTATCCATTTAAATAGTATAACTCAGTTCTTAGTATCTTCAACTAATTTTTTAAGAAGACTCTCTGCTATTTGGTATCTTTCTTTATTAGTTCCATCAGCAGAATAAGTGTAATCCGTTTTAACAAATCTGTAATAACTATCTCTAGTAATACGGCGAAAATCACCTAAAACATAATGCAAATTTACAAATTCTTCATTGGTCAATTCTGCAATTATTTTAACACTCATTATTTTTTATTATAATAGACAAATTGACTTAATCAAGAATAAATATTTACAGATGTCTAAGAAAGATAGACAGCTTAAAAAAGCTGCTAAAGATGATAGTAAGATAATAAAAACTGATATTTTTTTGAATTTTCAAATAAATCAAAAATATCATTTCAACGATCATCATAAAGCTTTTGTTGATACAGCGTTTAAAGACGACTCACATATAATGTTTTGTGATGGTCCAGCGGGGTCAGCGAAAACCTATTGTGCGGCATTCGTAGCATTAACACTTTTAAAGGAAAAAAAGATTGATGAGATAGTTTATATAAGAAGTATTGTAGAATCTGCTGCTAGAAAGTTAGGTAGTTTGCCGGGAGAAGTTGACGATAAATTTAAACCGTGGAGTATACCTATGGTTGAAAAGTGTGATGAGCTTATAGGAAAACAAATAACTAATATGCTGTTCGAGAGTGAATATTTAAAGTGTGTTCCTGTAAATTTTCTTAGAGGCACAACTTTTACTAATAGTGTAGTTATTGTTGATGAAGCTCAAAACTTAGAGCATAGTGAATTAGTAACTATAATGACAAGATATGGTAAGAACTGCAAACTTTTTATAATAGGTGACTCTTTTCAATCAGATATCCATAAACAGGACTTTAAGCATTTAATGAACGCGTTCGATTCAGGTGAAAGTGCGTCAAACGGAATACACGTATGCCATTTTAAAGAGGATGATATTGTAAGAAGTAAGTTACTTAAGTTTATTGTTAAAGTTATCGCTGGTATCAAATTTAGTAAAGGGTAATTTATTTTTTACTAGATTAGAATATATATCAGAAATTTTCCTTAAATCTTCTTTATTTTCAATGTTATTTTTTTTAATACCGCCGGGTAAATAATCTGAAATTTCACCTCCATACAGCTGTTGCTTAATTTCAGAATTATTCAATTACATGCCCCAGCTGGTACCGCCGAATAGATTTGAAAACCCTGTGGTTGAAGAGCCGCCTACAGGGGCAGGCTTCGGCTGATTACCTATAGGTGCTTGCTTTAATACAGAAGCGACATTAACACCTGTTTCTTCTTGAACCTGCTCTAAAAAGTCTCTCACTTGATTTTGCGGTGGTTGATTTATAGCTGATGACTGTTGTAAATTTGCAAACATATCATTAGCATATGCTTGCTGCACATTTTTATTTTTCGAAAATATAGCTGAATTTTTATCATGCTCCCATACTTCAATTTTTGAAACCCAGCATCTTCCTTCAGTTAACGTTCTAACAAATTTCTCCGCTTGATCGAAGCACCATTCTGCTGTTTTCTCTATACCTACAGCCTGCATGATTCGTAAATCACAACCACCTGCAGTATGCAAGGATTTAAATCCTTCTAATAATGGATCATCAATTGCAATACATAATGTATGATCAAATTGTTTATTAAAAATTTCTTTTAAACTATTTAAAGCCCCGAAATCAACAACCCAATTATTTTGGTCTAATTCGTTACATTCAAACCATAATTTACTATATAACCTATAACCATGCAAGTACTTGCAATGACTACCTGCTCTCCATTGTCTAAATGCACAAGAACCTAATTCAATAACTTTAGTACTTTGATATATTGACATAATTATACTTTCTATTATCTTTAATATTATAACAAAAATATTTTAAAAATCAACTGTATTATTTCGTATCACCATCAATATTATTTTGCTGCTTAAAAGATTCTGCTTCTTCTACTGTCTTAAAGGTATAGGGCTTACCGTTCTCATCATGCGCAATTGTCTTATCTTTTTTTAGGATAAAAAAGCCTTTTTTTGCAAAGATTCTTCGAATCTGTGTTGGTACCTCTTTATTTAGCGACATTATATATCTCAGTTAATAAGTTGTTGACGATGTCGTCAAAGCTTTCTTTTTTAAGAAATTTCTTAATTTCTTTCTTAGGCATTTCTTTTGCTGCTTTCTTAGCAGCTCCTTTAACATTCTTTTGACCCTTTTTAGCGCCCATAACCGCGCCAAAAAATTTTCTCTGTTTCTCTGATTTAGCAGGCATAATAATATTTATATATCTATTATTTTTTTCTACGTTTTTGCTTAGATGTGCCCCAGCTGATTATCGGATCAAGCAATGAAGAAACATCACCACCGATAACTACATTTTTTGCCGCCCCTACTATTCTTTCCGGAGCATTAATCGCTTTTTTAGCTAGTTTAGCAGTCCCACCAATGACCTTTTTAAAAATGCCCTCATTTACTGGTGTGTCATCTATTATAAAAGCTTTGTATAGACTTGAAAGACATTCATCACTATGACCTGCTTGCTTTAAAAATACCTCTATATCAGATATACAGCTAGTGTTAGTCAATTGATTAATTAACGGGTCATTCTCTTTTAAATTTAACTTTCTTATAATAAAAGCCCTAAGCTCATTAAAGGTATCTTCTTTATCTTCGTCATTAATATATTCAATAACATCTTCAGGTATATCGTCAATAGTAAGCTCAGGATTCAATACTAAAATTTTTAGGTTACCTTTACTTTCTTCGAGTACATATCCCTCATATCCTTCTATTTTTGAAAAATCTTTTTCTGTATTAATTTTAGCAGGATCAACTTTTACTCTTATACGCTTAAGAGATGTTGTTTTAAGATTATCTTCTATTATCTTTCTAAATTTCACATAATTATTTATGTTGATTTAATTACATCTTATCATATAATAGTTATTATGTTTAAAAAGAAATTAGCTTTTGCGAATCACAATCACCCTCATACACAAGAAGAAAGAGAACAAATAATTGAAAAGGCATCTAAAGCATATGAGGCTTATATGGATGCGTTAGGTTATGATTGGAGAAATGATCCCAACAGTGCTAATACACCTCATAGAGTTGCAAAGGCATTTGTAGAAGATT
>Ga0194130_10001000_pt1 | contig 48534 bp, 41 predicted proteins | sample TA2KigsurfametaG_FD_160084 | JGI IMG/M metagenome (GOLD analysis project Ga0194130, IMG submission 160084) | Freshwater microbial communities from Lake Tanganyika, Tanzania - TA2015050 Kigoma 12 surface | ecosystem: Environmental > Aquatic > Freshwater > Lake | place: Tanzania: Lake Tanganyika...
CGTCCGAGTTCACGTGCTGAAGGCTACGCAGTGCAGCAGGCCGTCGGGCAGAGCCAGCAGCATGCTTTATTCGGCTGGAAAATCGCAGCCACCAGCGTTGAAGGGCAGCGTCATATCGCCGTTAACGGGCCACTTGCAGGGCGTCTGTACAACGATCGTGTTTTGCGCGATGGCGCCAGTGTCACGCTGTACAACAACTTGATGCGTGTGGCCGAGATTGAGTTCGCGTTTTGTTTTGCACGCACGCTACCGCCAAGTGATTCAGATTACTCGGTCGACGAGGTACTAGATGTAGTCGCTTGCGTGCATCCCTCGATTGAGGTGCCTGATTCACGCTACAACGATTTTGTAAAAGCGGGCGAGGCGCAGCTGATTGCTGATAATGCGTGCGCTAATTTATTTGTGCTCGGGCCAGGCGCAGACGATTGGCGAGACTTCGACTACGTGAATCAAGCCGTGATAGTCCGCTTAAATGGCGAGCGCGTTGAGTCTGGGTTCGGCAGAAACGTGTTGGGCGATCCACGCTTAGCACTCACTTGGTTAGTGAATGAACTGTCAGCGCTTGGAATCAACTGCGAGCCTGGTCAGGTGGTGACCACCGGTACTTGTCGGGTACCCGTGGCGATTCAGCCAGGCGATGTTGTTGAGGCAGACTTTGGTGCTCTCGGCAAGGTGTCTTGCCGTTTTGGACCGTAATTGCTAACTGGCCCGCGCAAAGCTGCGGGTCAGGCCGCGCCACATCTTGGCGTGTAATGCGGCACTCGCAAGCCAGCCATGAGCGGGTGCATTGAACGCAGCTGCCAAGCGTGGTGCCGATGCCGATGCCTCGCGCGCTTCGAGTTCAGCGATGCGCGTGTGCGCTTCTATTAGCGCCTCGTTCAGCAGCACGCAGCGCTGCACGGTGAGATAGGGTGCGTCGGGCTGCTGCGAGAAAGCAGCGGCGATAGCCTCGGCTGCTTGCGGGTCTTTATCGACATAGCCAACGTGCGTTAACTGCACTAGAAATTCATCGAGTTGCTGTTTCTCTTGCGGGGTCATACCGGCTCCTTGGCCACTAGACATGGCCCCTTTATACGGGATTGCCGCCGCTAAAAAAACCAGCGAAACGATCAGTAACAATTCAGTACAGTTACCAAATAGATAACGATGCAACTGTGGTGTACAGCGGTACGCCGATCAACAGGTTGATCGGGAAGGTAATCCCGATCGGCAGCGCCAGGTAGACCGCGGGATTAGCCTCTGGTATCGCGTAGCGCAGTACTGCCGGCACCACAATGTACGAAGCGCTGGCGGATAGCACCATCAACAATGCGGTATCACCGAGCGGCAGACCAAGCGCTTTGGCCAATACCAAGGCAAGCGCGGCATGCACAAATGGCGAGACTGCGGCATACAGCACCAGCACCGGTGCTTTGCCTTTGATATCCGGCAGGCTTCTCGCCACCGACAAGCCCATGTCCAGTAAAAAGAAAGCCAGCATGCCCTTGAACAGGTCAGCAGAAAACGGTTTCATCATGGCCTTGCCCGCGTCCCCACTGATGAAGCCAATCGCAAGCGAGGCCAGTAGTAGCAAGTGGGTGCCGTTGGTCAGTGACTCATGCAGGATCGCCTTGATCGATGCGCTGTGGCCCTCATCGGTCACCACCAGTGAACCTGATGCTGTGACCCGCACGCCTTGCGCGCCGGCGGCATGCTGCCGACGCAAAATATTCGCTAACACCACCGCAACAATAATGGCGGGCGATTCCATTAGCACCATCGCCACGGCCATTTGCCCACCTACAGGAATTTGCTGTGACTCGACATACTGCATGGCAGTCACAAAAGTAACTGCGCTGACAGAGCCATAGGCCGCAGCGACCGCCGCCGCGTCGAATGGCGGCACGAAACGACGCAGCAGACTGTAGCCAATCACCGGCACAATAAACGCCATCAGCACCGCCGCCAGTAAACTGGCCATGATGCCGGCAGTCAGCCCGGATTCAGACAAAGCAAAACCACCTTTAAGGCCAAGCGCCATCAGCAGGTAGAGCGACAGGAATTTCGCGATCTGTGGCGGCACTTCGAGATTGGAGCGCAGCAAACCGGCCAACAGGCCAAAAGCGAAGAACAAAATAGCGGGGTCGAGAAGGTTTTGCACGAGGGGCTCCTGGAAATTGCGCGCAATGGTAATTTCCTTGGCTGATTAGGTAAAATCGATTTGTCCAAGATATGTATCAGTAAAACTCTATGAATCTGACATTCCGGCAGCTGCGACTATTCCTAGCGCTGGCCGACACCGGCAGCGTCAGCGCGGCGGCGAGGGCGCTGCATGTGACGCAGCCGACCGCGTCGATGCAGCTGAAAGAGATCACGCAATCGATCGGTATGCCGGTGTATGAGGTGGTGGGCAAGCGCGTGTTTCTGACCGAAGCAGGTCGGGAATTGGCGGAGACCGCGCGCACTATTGCCGGCGAATGGGAAGCGCTAAGGCAAAAATTCGACGCTATGCGCGGGCTGACACGCGGACGGCTGCGGGTGGCGCTGGTCAACACGGCGCAGTACTTCATGCCGAGGCTGCTGGGTGGATTTTGTCAGCAGCACCCGGAGATCGATATTTCTTTGCAGGTGCTGAATCGCGATGGCGTGGTGGCGCGCCTGCGCGATAACCTCGACGACTTGTACATCATGTCGATGCCGCCGCCGGATATCGAGCTGGAGGATGATGTGTTCATGCCGAACCCGCTGCTACTTGTCGCGGCGGCAGCGCACCCGCTGGCCAAAAAGCGCAAGCTGCGGTTGCAGAAGTTGGGTGCAGAGCGATTCATTTTGCGCGAGTCCGGCTCGGGCACGCGAATGGCGACCGAGCAGCTATTTGCAGGGCAGAGCTTCCGACCCAGCTTGCGAATGGAGCTGGGTAGTAATGAGGCGATACGTCAGGCGGTTGCAGCGGGACTTGGCGTGGCGGTGCTGTCGCGCCATGCGTTAGAGATCGGGCGCAGCAAAGATGAGGTGGTGGCTTTGGATGTGCAGGGCTTTCCTCTGCACTCGCAATGGCATGTGGTGTCGCCCAAAGGCAAGCGACTATCGCCGATTGCCAGGGTGTTCCGTGACCATCTACTGCGCGGGCGCAGGCAGCGCGCTTGATCTTGCACACCAGCGCTTGCCTCAAGCATCTGGTGAGCACTCACGTGCTGATAAACTGCGGCGCGCGCGGCGGTCTTGCTTTCAGTGCCGCGCAGGAGAGGATAGGGGATGTGCTTTAGCAGCCAGCTTGGCGTGACATGGGGGAAAACGCTTGCGCTTGCGCTGACGCTGTCATGCATGTCTGCCCAGGCCCAAGCGCCATTATTCATCGAGCTACCCGAGCCTTTACGCTTGGATCAGGCGATTCGCTACGCGATCGAACATAATCCCACCTTGGCCGCTGCACGACGCGAAGTCAACGCCACCGATGGCCAGGTGCTGCAGGGCTCGCTGCGTCCTAACCCGGAGTTTATCTATCAAGCCGACGATGTGAGTCGTATTGGTCGCAGCTCGACCGCCCAAGTGGGTGTGCCATTCGAAACTGCCGGAAAACTGGAAGCCCGTGTGCGTGCCGCTGGCTTGGGACGCGAGGTGGCGCTGGCGGATTTAGGAAGTGCTGAGCTACGACTGCGCAGCGCTGTGATTGCGGCATTCTTTGATGTGCTTGCTGCGCAAGAATTGAAAGCCACTGCCGAAGACAGCGTGCGGCTAGCGCAGCGTGCAACCGACATTGCAGCGAAACGAGTCACCGCTGGAAAAATTTCGCCGGTAGAGGAAACCCGTGCACGTGTGGCAGAGGCTGGCGCGCGCGTCACACTGAACCAGAGCGAGAGCGAGCTACGTAACAGCCGGCGTCGTCTTGCCAGCTTGTGGGGTAACACACTGCCCGGCTTTACCGAGGCGAGTGGCGATGTGGAGCAGCTACCAGACCTGCCTACCGCCGAGGTGATCGCCGATCGATTGGCGAGTGCGCCGCAGCTTCGTCGTGCGCAGCGCGAGCTCGAACGAAGAAAGTCGTTAGTCGCATTAGAGCAGGCGCGCAGCGTGCCGGATTTCACGGTCAGCGTCGGCGTCAAGCGCAGTCTTGATTTGCCGGGCGAACAAGCCTTGGTTGCGCTGAAAGTACCGCTACCGATTTTTAATCGCAACCAAGGTAACTTGCAGGAAGCGCTGCGGCGTGAGGATAAAGCCGCCGAGGAATTACAAGCGACACAAACGACCTTGTCAGCGACTGCCTTACAGGCGCTGGAAAATGTTAGTGCGCGTCGGCGCGACGCTGATTTACTCCGCCTCGAAGTGCTACCGGGCGCGCTTAGTACCTACGAAGCCGCCACCATCGGGTTTGAAAACGGCAAGTTCAGCTTTTTGGAGGTACTGGATGCGCAGCGCACGCTGATCGCCGCGAAATCGCAGTATCTGATTGCACTTGCGAATGTTCATCGTGCGCAGGCTGAGCTGGAAAGTCTGATCGGCGACCTGATGACAGATAATGCGAAATAAAAAGCAAGAAGGAACAGGCATGCCCATGCGAGGTATCGGCAACTATCACGGACGCTCATCGTTGGCTGCGATTGCCGCAGTGTTGGTGGTGGGCGTCGCTGTCGGCGCGATGATTTTGTCGATGGAGCGGGGCAAAGGTAGTCAGAAAGATGACGACGCGGCCAAAGGCAAACCGGCATCAGAGCAGCCGGCTAGCGTCGTCACCGCTACCCCCGCGAATGAAGTCACGATCGATGACGCACAAGTCAAGGCAGCAGGTATCGAGATCGCAGCAGCCGCGCCGGCGCGCATTGCCTCAGTAGTGCAATTCCCCGGCGAGGTACAACTCAATGATGACCGCACCGTGCATGTGGTGCCGAGGGTGGCAGGTGTGGCTGAGTCGGTCTCGGTAGCCACCGGGCAGGCGGTACACAAAGGTCAGCTACTGGTTATTTTTTCGAGTCAGCAGATTTCCGAGCAACGCAGCGCGCTACAAAGTGCTGAGCGTCATCTTGAACATGTGCAAATGGTGCTTCAGCGCGAAAAGCGTTTGTGGGAGCAACGCGTGAGCGCCGAGCAGGATTATCTTGAGGCGCAACACGCGGTCGAAGAAGCTGAGATTCGGCGGGACAACGCCGTACAAAAACTGCGAGCACTTGGCGTTAGTCTGAGCGCCAAGGCGCTCAATCGCTTCGAGTTATTTGCACCGTACGATGGCGTAATCGTCGAGCGTAATTTGTCAGTTGGCGAGGCGGTGAAAGAAGACGCGCCGATTTTCACGATCGCCGATCTGAGCACGGTGTGGGTCGAGGTCAGCATCCCCGCCAAGGATTTACCGCTGGTTCGTGTGGGTGACAAGGTGAAGGTACGTGCTACGGCGTTTGACGCAGAGACTACTGGCACCATCGCTTTTATCGGCGCCTTGGTCGGCGAACAGACCCGTATGGCGAAGGCGCGTATTGTGGTCGCGAATAGCAAAGGACTTTGGCGTCCCGGGTTGTTTGTGAATGTTGAAGTCAAAGCGACAGATGCGCTGGTGCCGGTCGCGATCAAGAACGATGCCTTGCAATCACTGGGTACGCAGCAGGTAATTTTTGTGCGCGATGGTAAGCACTTCGTGCCCCGCCCTGTCACCACCGGTCGTACCGACGGCAAGTACATCGAGATCACTAATGAGCTGGCACCCGGCACGCGCTATGCGGCAGCCAATAGCTATGTGATCAAGTCCGAGCTGGCGAAGCAAGCCAGCGAAGACGGTAACTAGTTCAGGCGCGCGCAGTATGTTCGAGCGACTGATACAGGCTTCGATTGCGCAGCGTGTGCTGATTATGTTCGCATCGCTGATGCTGGTCGCTGTGGGCATATACAGCTACCAGCGTCTGCCTATTGATGCGGTACCCGATATTACCAACGTGCAGGTGCAGATCAACACCTATGCACCGGGCTATTCCCCATTTGAGACAGAGCAGCGTATTACCTTCCCGGTAGAGACCGTGATGGCGGGTCTGCCAGGATTGCAGCAAACGCGCTCCTTATCACGCTACGGCTTGTCGCAAGTGACGGTGATCTTCACCGAAGACACCGATTTATTTTTTGCGCGCCAATTAGTCAATGAGCGCATCGCGCAAGCACGCGAGCGTTTACCGGCAGGGCTAACGCCGGCGCTGGCACCTATCGCGACCGGCTTGGGCGAGATTTATCTCTGGACGGTCGAGGCCGACAAGGGTGCAACCAAGCCCGATGGCACACCGTATACCGGCACTGATTTGCGCGAGATTCAGGATTGGGTGATCAAGCCGCAGCTGCGAACTGTACCCGGTGTGACTGACATCAACTCGATCGGCGGCTACGTCAAAGAGTACCAAGTCGCACCCAGCCCGGAGCGCTTGGCGGCAGTCGGAATATCGATGGCTGAGTTAGTACATGCCATCGATAGAAATAATCAGAATGCCGGCGCAGGTTATATCGAAAAACGCGGCGAGCAATATCTGGTGCGGGTGCCGGGGCAATTACGCACGGTGGATGATATTCGTGATGTGATCGTCAAAAACGAAGCTGGCGTTCCGGTACGGGTACGCGATCTGGCAGAGGTCGGTATCGGTCGTGAGCTGCGCACGGGTGCCGTCACGCTGAATGGTGACGAAACTGTGCTGGGCACGGTTTTCATGTTGATCGGTCAAAACAGCCGCAACGTGTCACAGGCGGTTGATAAGCGCATGAAAGAGATCAACCGTAACCTGCCGAAAGGCGTGCGTGCTGTAACGGTCTACGACCGCACCAACCTGGTCGATAAAGCGATTGCAACCGTACAAGCAAATTTACTCGAGGGCGCGGCACTCGTCATCGCGGTACTGTTCGTGTTCTTGGGTAATCTGCGCGCTGCTTTAATCACCGCAGCGGTGATTCCGTTGGCGATGTTGTTCACGCTGACGGGCATGGTGCAGCAAAAGGTCAGTGCGAATCTGATGAGTCTGGGTGCGCTGGATTTCGGCATTATTGTCGATGGTGCCGTCGTGATTGTTGAAAATTGCATACGGCGTCTGGCACATGCACAGCAACAGTTCGGTCGAACCCTGACCCGCGAAGAGCGATTTCATGAAGTGTTTGAAGCAGCGCGCGAGTCGCGTCGACCGCTGCTGTTTGGGCAATTCATCATCATCGTGGTGTATCTGCCGATTTTCGCCTTGTCGGGTATCGAAGGAAAAATGTTCAACCCGATGGCATTCACCGTTGTTACCGCCTTGCTGGCGGCGATGCTGCTATCGGTGACCTTCGTGCCGGCGGCAGTCGCGATGTTCGTGACGGGTCGTGTCAGCGATAAAGAAAACATCCTGATGCGGCTGGCGCGGCAGTACTACCTGCCGATGTATAGCTGGGTGATGCAGGCCAAGGCACTGGTGCTGACCGTGGCTGCTGTGCTGGTCGTGTTATGTGGATTGCTGATGATGCGTCTAGGAAGTGAATTCATTCCTAATCTGAATGAAGGTGACTTGGCAGTACAAACCATACGCGCGCCCGGTATTAGCCTGACCCAAGCGGTTGAGATGCAGGGGCAGATTGAGCGCACCTTGATACGGCAGTTTCCCGAGATTGAGCGGATGTTCACGCGCATCGGTACTGCAGAGATTGCGACTGATCCGATGCCGCCAAGTTTATCTGATGGCTACATCATGCTCAAACCGATCGAGCAATGGCCGGAGCCGCGCAAGACTCGTGATGAGCTGCTACAAGCGATCAGCGACACCGTTTGGAAGATCCCCGGTAATAACTATGATTTTTCGCAACCAATTCAACTACGTTTTAATGAGCTTATCTCAGGTGTGCGTAGCGATATCGCGATCAAGGTATTTGGCGACGATATGGATCAGTTACATCACCTCGGTGAGGAAATCGCTGTTCGCATTGCGCGCGTACAGGGCGCCGCCGAAGTAAAGGTCGAGCAGACCACAGGTTTGCCTGTGCTGTCGGTGAATATCGATCGCCAAAAAGCCGCGCGCTATGGCTTGAACGTGACTGATATTCAAGATGTCGTCGCGGCTGCAGTGGGCGGTAGTCGCAGCGGTACTTTGTTTGAGGGTGATCGTCGCTTCGATATCGTGGTGCGTCTGCCCGAGGCGCTACGCACGGATATTGATGCGATTCGGCGTCTGCCGATTAACTTGTCGCAGTCAGGCAAGCACGGTGGGTTTATTCAGCTGTCTGAAGTCGCCGAGCTACATCTTGCGCCGGGCCCGAATCAGGTCAGCCGCGAGAACGGTAAACGTCGCGTAGTAGTCATGGCCAATGTGCGTGGCCGTGATGTCGGCTCATTTGCGGCAGAGGCCGAGCAGCGGCTGTCTGACCTGAAACTGCCCACCGGCTACTGGATCAGTTGGGGCGGCACCTTTGAAAATCTGCAGTCAGCCGCCAAGCGCTTGCAGGTTGTCGTACCGGTAGCATTGTTGCTGGTGTTCCTGCTGCTGTATGCGGTGTTTGGTAATCTGAAAGACGGTCTGCTGGTATTCACCGGTATTCCGTTTGCGCTGACGGGTGGCGTGCTTGCGCTGTGGTTGCGCGATATTCCTTTATCTATTTCTGCGGCGGTTGGTTTTATTGCGCTGTCAGGTGTTGCCGTATTAAATGGCCTGGTGCTGATTAGTTTTATTCGTAACCTGAGCGAACAAGGCTACTACTTGAGCGATGCGATACGCGAGGGCACACTAACGCGCTTGCGCCCGGTACTGATGACGGCACTGGTCGCCTCGCTAGGATTTTTGCCGATGGCGATTGCGACAGGTACCGGCGCTGAAGTGCAGCGGCCGCTGGCTACCGTGGTGATCGGCGGTATATTGTCGTCGACCATGCTGACCCTGTTGGTGCTTCCTTTGCTCTATGATCTGGTCCATCGGCAGCGTTCTCCCCGGTTGCAGTGATAGCGCTTTGCATGGCGTGCGTGGGGTGGTCTGACCGAGCAGATACCGGAGCTTCTCGTGAAACTCGCACTACTGTCTGATCTGCATGCCAACCTGCCTGCGCTGGAGGCCTGTCTGGCCGATGCACACGCGCGCGGCGCAACTCATCACGCGATCTTGGGTGATATCGTCGGCTACGGCCCACACCCCGCGCAGGTGGTTGAGCGTTGCCGTTCGCTACAAGAGGCGGGCGCGATTATCTTGCGTGGTAATCACGATCAGCCTACTTCCAGCCCGACCGGTCACAGCTGGGGTGACCTGACCACCGCATGGACCTACCAACAACTTAGCGAGCAACAGCGTGACTGGCTGTCGAGCCTGCCGCTCACCGCGACACTGCAAAGTATTTTTCTGGTTCATGCAACTGCCGAAGCGCCGGCCAAATGGCACTACGAATTAGATGAGCTGATGGCAGAACGAAGTCTGCTCGCGCTGAGCCATGATCCGGAGATTCGTTATGTGTTCGGTGGTCATGTGCATCATCAGTCGCTGTACTACCAAGGCAATGGTCGTCGATTAATGCAATTCACGCCGCGCGCTGGCGTCGCGATTCCGGTCAGTCCGCATCGGCGATGGCTTGCCACGGTGGGTTCGGTAGGGCAGCCGCGTGATGGTGATACCCGGGCCAACTACGCGCTACTCGACGTGATGGCAAAAACACTCACCTTTCACCGAATCAGCTACGACCATCGCCGGGTAGCCCAAGAAATGCGCGCGTTTGATCTGCCAAAGGTTCTCGCGGATCGGCTGGAGCGAGGACGGTGAGTCGGCTCGAGCAAGGCAGCGAGCTTGATGGCTTTCGTATCGGCCCGTTAATACATGCGGGCGCGATGGCGCGCATCTATCAGATCAGCTATGCCGATGGGCGCGAATCACTTTTCCCGATGGTGATGAAAGTGCCGCTGATGCGCGAGGGTGACGGTGCCGAGAATATCGTCAGCTTCGAGATCGAGCACCAGCTGCTACAGGTACTACAGGGGCCTCATGTGCCGCGCTTTGTCGCAGCAGGTGATCTGGATCGCGTGCCCTATCTCGCGATGGAGTATCTGCAAGGGTTAACCGTTGACGCTTGGTTAAAGAAATTTAAGGAATCCAGACAAGGAGTCTCGGTTGAAGCGATTACCCGTATCGGCGCAGCGCTGGCACAAGCCGTGCACAGCTTGCACCAGCAAAATGTGTGTCATCTCGATCTGAAGCCGGCCAATGCATTACTGCTGAATGATGAGCGCATCGTACTGCTGGATGTTGGTTTGTCGTGCCACGCCGACTACCCGGATCTGATGGCAGAAGAATTTCGTAAAGCGGTCGGCTCGCCCGCATGGATCGCGCCCGAGCAAGTGGTGGGCGTACGCGGTGATCCGCGCTCGGATGTGTTTGCGATCGGTGTGATGCTGTATGAGATGGCGACCGGTGAGTTACCGTTTGGGTTTCCGGTGACGCAGGGTGGGTTGCGCCAGCGCCTGTGGATGAGCCCGCGGCCACCGCGTGCGTGGCGCGCTGACTTACCCGAGTGGCTGCAAGAGATTATTTTGCGCTGCCTGGAGCCGCAGGCCGAGCAACGCTACCCATCAGCGGCGCATGTCATGTTCGACCTGCGCCACCCTGATCAGGTACGCATCACCGAGCGCGGCAAGCAGCTGCGCGGTCGGGGTTTCTGGTGGCATTTCAAGCGCTGGATACGCGCAGCAGGTATGGCGTATCAGCCCAGCCCGCTACCGACACAGCAGATCAATGAAGTGCCGATTGTGATGGTGGCACTACCGCATGATGATATTAGCGATAGCGTAATGATCGCCTTGCGACAGGCGACGGCACGCTCGCTAGGCACACGACCCGGAGCACGGCTGGCAATCGTCACGGTGGTCAGCGGCAGTGTCAGCGGTAGTGATAAAGAACGCAGCGAAACCTGGTTGATACGTCATCACCTGGCTGCATTTAAAAAATGGGCTGAGAGCATCGATCTTGCCGGGCACCAGATCTCGTTTCATGTGCTGGAGTCCGGTGATGTGGCGCAAGCTTTATTACGCTACGCCGAGGGCAACAAGGTGAGCCTGATTATCATGGGTGCTGCGACACGAGGATTGTCGATGCAGCGATTCGTGGCGACCGTGCCGATCAAGAGGGTGATGCACGCGCCATGTACGGTAATTTTGGTGAAAGAGACCACGCCGTTTGACGCATGGTCCTCGCAATCTGAACAAGACCTGCGCAAGGAGTAATTAGCTCGTCATACCAGCGCAGGCCCGTATGCAGTTGTTGCGTCGAGTGCCTTATTTTGCCTCGGGTCAGGCCTGCTCAGCGACTTCGGTCACCTCTGTAGCCGCCTCTTCGACGACCTCAGACCCCGGCTCAGCTGCCGCTGGTTGACTGTTGTCTGTCAGCGCGTGCATATCGTCCACCACCTTGCTCGGCACGAACTGACGCATTTGCAGCGAGCGCGCGGTTTTCTCGCCGAGCTCGGTCAGCGCATACACGCCCCGCAAAGGCCGCAAATAGCCCAGCTTGATCAGGTGATAAACCTGCTGCTCACGCCCGTGGGCATCGGACATGACGTCATGCTGCTCAAACAGCCTGATAATCAGCTGTATATCGGAAAGCGAAAGGATGTGCATCGCATCCTCCGAGAAAGTTAATGCAGAATTGATAATATTTTTGCTACGGTTTGATTATATGTCAGCGCAAATGCATTTTCATTGCACCCGGCACGTCCATTACCGCTATTACGGTGGCGCAGATTGGCCGATAATGCTTCTAGTTTTGGAGACCTGATATGCCAGCAATCGGCACCTCATCCGACCAGTATCAAAATCGTGATCCGGCACTGACCACCTACCGCCGCAACACGGCAGCGCCCGAATTGCGTCAGGCGATGGCGGAGCGCTCTGAAGATCGTTCTAAAGCCGCGGCGGTTGAACGCCGTCAGGTCGAGGGCCGCAGCTCGCTTGATCCTTCGCCACCGCCGGCGCAGCGTGCCGCACAAATCAACACGCCCCGCAGCGCTCAGCCAGCGACTGCCGCCACGCCAGCGACAGCACAGGCCAAGTTAACCGGTGCTGCTGGTGCAGGCGCGGTCGAGCCGCGTGATCTGGTGACACCGCCCAAAGTGATGCACTCCCTCTATGAGCCACCAACTCGCCTCAAGCGTGAGCATGATGATCGGCACTCCATGATCACCGGTGGCACGGTTGATATTCGTGTTTAAAAACAGCTCACCACTATGAAACCTGTTGACCCCACAGCGGTAACCGATATTGCGGTCCGTGCAGATGCTGACTGGCTGCAGGCGCACTGGATGCCTTACACCGGTAATCGAGAATTCAAAGCGAATCCGCGCCTGATGGTGGAGGCCGATGGCGCTTATTACATCGACGCGGAAGGTCGCCGTATTTTTGATGGTCTGTCGGGTTTGTGGTGTACCGGGCTGGGTCACCGTCGCCCTGAATTGATTGAGGCAGTCAGCCGTCAAATGAAGACGCTGGATTTCATGCCGCCGTTTCAGTTCGGGCACCCGCAATCATTCGCGCTGGCGAATCGCATGCAAAGTTTTTTGCCTGAGGGTTTGGGGCATGTGTTTTTTACGGGCTCGGGCTCAGAGGCCGCAGATACCTCGCTGAAAATGGCGCGTGCGTATTGGCGCGCGAAAGGCAAAGCGTCCAAGACACGATTTATCGGTCGCGAAAAAGGCTACCACGGTGTGAACTTCGGTGGCATCTCGGTGGGCGGTATCGTTGGTAATCGTAAGCTGTTCGGGCAGGGTGTCGAGACCGATCATCTTCCGCATACACAGCTGCCGCAAAATGCCTTTTCTCGTGGCATGCCGCAGCAGGGCGCTGAGTTGGCCGATGATTTGCAGCGTCTGATTAATTTGCATGATGCGTCGAATATTGCTGCAGTCATCGTTGAACCATTTTCCGGTTCGGCCGGTGTGGTGGTGCCACCGGTCGGTTACTTGCAGCGCTTGCGAGAGATTTGTGATCAGCACGATATTTTGCTGATTTTTGATGAGGTGATTACCGGCTTCGGGCGCTCCGGCGCGTGGACGGGTGCTGCAGCATTTGGTGTGACGCCGGATATTCTGAATTGTGCGAAGCAGATTACCAATGGCGTACAACCACTCGGCGCAGTAATTGTAAAGCCGGACATCTACGACACCTTCATGCACGCCGATGCGCCGCATTATCTGGTTGAGTTCCCGCATGGGTATACCTACTCAGCACACCCGGTAGCTTGCGCAGCAGCGCTGGCAACGCTGGATTTACTCGAGCGAGAGCATGCCGTCGAGCGCGTGAACGCGCTCGCGCCTTATCTTGAGCAAAAAGTGCATGCGCTGCGCGGCTGCCGCCATGTGACTGATATTCGTAATTTTGGTTTAGCCGCAGGCTTTACCTTGGCGCCTGCGCCCGGCGAGCCAGCCAAGCGGCCTTACGAAGTAGGCATGATGATGTGGAAGCAGGGCTTCTACGTGCGCTATGCCAACGATACGGTGCAATTAGCGCCCCCCTTTATTTCAACCGAAGCAGAAATCGATCGTCTGGTCGACGCGCTAGGGCAAGCATTTAACGTGCTTGATCCATAAAACTCCTCCCAAAGATTTTTTAATTCATGCAAACCATTGCTCACCTGATTCAAGGTGCCGCGCATCATGGCGGCACGCGTACGCAGTCTGTTTTTAATCCCGCGACTGGCGCTGCTATTCGTACACTTCAGCTCGCTGATAAAGCCACGGTCGAACTGGCTATCGCTTCTGCGCAAGCGGCTTATCCGGCCTGGCGCGCTACACCGCCGCTAAAGCGGGCGCGCGTCATGAGCAAACTCAAAGAGCTCCTCGAGCAAAACGCCGACAAAATCTGCGCGCTGATTACTGAAGAGCACGGCAAGGTGTTGGCCGACGCAATGGGCGAGCTGCAGCGTGGCATAGAAAATGTTGAATATGCGAGCTACGCGCCTGAGTTATTGAAAGGTGAGCACAGTAAAAATGTCGGGGTTGGTATTGACGCGTGGAGCGAGTTTCAGCCGCTCGGCGTGACCGCAGGAATCACGCCGTTTAATTTTCCCGCGATGGTGCCGCTGTGGATGTGGCCGATGGCGGTGGTGTGCGGTAATACCTTCATTCTTAAACCCTCTGAGCGCGACCCTTCATCCGCGATGATGATCGCCGAAATCGCTTTGCAGGCGGGCCTGCCTCCTGGTGTACTGAATGTGGTAAACGGTGACAAGGAAGCCGTTGATGTGCTGCTGAATGATGCGCGTGTCCACGCTGTTTCATTTGTCGGCTCGACACCGATTGCGCAATCGATTTATGGCACTGGCTGCGCGAATGGTAAGCGCGTACAGGCTCTGGGTGGTGCCAAGAATCACGCCATCGTGATGCCGGATGCCGATATTGCCAATGCGGTGAGCGCGATGATGGGCGCCGCGTATGGCTCCTGTGGTGAGCGCTGCATGGCCGTGCCGCTGATTGTGGCGGTAGGTGATGACACCGCCGACAAAATGATCGAGGGCTTAAAAGCCGAAATTTCGCGTATGCGCATCGGCCCCGGTACAGACCCGCACAGCGATATGGGGCCGCTGGTAACGCGTGCGCACTTCGAAAAAGTGAAGAGCTATGTCGATGTTGGTGTCGCCGAGGGCGCCAAGCTACTGGTTGATGGTCGAGGCATCAAGGTGAAAGATCATGAACAGGGTTTTTTTCTAGGGCCCTGTTTGTTCGACCATGTGAAGCCACACATGACGATTTATCTGGAAGAGATTTTTGGTCCGGTGCTGGGCATTGTTCGCGTCGCCTCGCTACAAGAAGGTATGGATTTGATTGATGCGCACGAGTACGGCAACGGTACCTGCATTTTCACACGTGACGGCGAAGCCGCACGCTATTTCACGGACAATATTCAAGTCGGCATGGTCGGCGTGAATGTGCCGCTGCCGGTGCCAGTGGCGTATCACTCGTTTGGTGGTTGGAAACGATCACTATTCGGCGACTTGCACGCCTACGGCCCCGATGCAGTGCGCTTTTATACCAAGCGCAAAGCGATCACACAGCGGTGGCCTTCGGCGGGTGTGCGTGAAGGCGCGGTATTCTCGTTTCCTTCAAGTCGATAAGACATCGCAGACAGTACAAAGCGTACGGCAAGTTGTCGCCAACACCGCCAGCGACGTTTTGATTGAGAGTTAGCTTACCAAGTGCCGGTGTTGGGCATGGAGACCCAAGGCTCCGCCGGCGGCAACGGCTGCCCGCGTTGCAATAGTTCGATCGAGATGTTGTCAGGCGAGCGTACAAACGCCATGCGGCCATCACGGGGTGGCCGCAATATCGTCACCCCATGCGACTGCAAGCGCTCGCATGATGCGTACACGTCATCGACCGCATACGCAAGATGACCGAAGTTGCGTGCACCGCTCAATTCTTCCGGATCCCAGTTGTAAGTAAGTTCGACCTGCGCCTCTTCATCACCCGGCGCAGCGAGAAAGACTAACGTAAATCGACCGCTTGGATATTCTTGCGACCGTAATACCTCAAGACCCAAGGCATCACGGTAGAACTTGATCGAAGCGTCGAGATCGCTGACGCGAACCATGGTGTGTAGGTATTTCATGATGATCGTGGCTCAATTCGTGAATAAATCAGAGCCCGCATTGTAGCGCGAGCCGAAGCCACGTTCAGCGCGCGCCCAGGCGGCGTTCAGTGCGCCCTATACGGCGGTCATTAACTTAAAACCTGTGACCTTGCGCTATCTAGCTGCGGTTTCACACCGGCGAGCACTTTCGACAAACACGAGAACTCACGCGCGATACGTTGAAATAATTCGTCTATTGGTCGTGTGGCCATCGCTGCATAGGCATACGCTGCCTGACCGAGTTTTTCGTAATAGTCTTGGCTGGTGAGACGCGCGCGTCGTACATCCCAAGCATCAACAATCAAGCAGCTGTCACCGATCTGCCGAAAATCATCACGCGTACGGGCTTTATTAAACTCAAGACAGATCACGTCAGGCGGAAACTCGGCGTTGCGAAAATTACGCGCCACCATGTATACCAAATAAGCCGCGAGTTCTTCATCGAGATTCACCTTGCTGCGGCTCTCGCATTCCATCACGATTTCCCAGCTGGCGCGAATATACGGTTGAAAATCCATGCTCGGTCCTCCTTGCTGAAATAAGAAATTAATACCGAACTATGAAGCAGGCAATAGTAATTCGACTTATTTGCACTAGCACTCAAATACGTCGACTGCTGCTCCGACTTCATCACAGCGTACCGCTACTGCGAACCACACGAACGAACCCTTATCGCGAACCGCTTTTGCGAACCTTCATCGCGAATCGCTCTTGCGAACCTTCATCGCGAACCATAATGACCAACCTTCACCGCGAATCTTCACCGCTCATCTTTTATTGCGGGCCACACCATCGGCTCAGCAGTTGTCTGCAAACCGACATGATCAATCGCTTGTGTGCATTAAATGTGCCTGCCCAAGTTTCGCAGTAGCGTATTCAAATAGTTTTCAAAAGATTATCTTTGTTCCTCTGGTTGGTAGGAGTTGATCGACGTCGCCGGCTGATTCATTTATATTTCCGCAATCAAGACTGGAGCGATAGCTGCTGCTGTCGATTCATAGGGCGTTCGCCGCGATGGCGCGGCCTTGCTCACCCCCGATCTGACCATGGCAGAAGAAGAGAAAAAGCCCGAAGACGAAGCCGCAGCGGCCGCGCCCGCCGAAGGCGCGCCGGACGCACCCCCCGCTGAGGAGGCGGCGGAGGAGCCTAAACCGCCGGTTATCTGGAAAAAAATCGAGGAAGAAGGTCACGCGGGCGCTCACGGTGGCGCATGGAAAATCGCGCTGGCCGACATGATGACCGCCATGATGGCGTTCTTTCTGCTGATGTGGTTACTGGGTGCGACGCCTGAAGAGCAGCGAATTGGCATTGCCGAATATTTTCAGCCCACCGATTTGAAAGTGTCGGGCTCGGGTGAAACCGCAGGCTCGAATGGGATGTTTGGTGGCCGCTCGATGATTGACCCGGAGACGCTACCGATGGATCCCAAGCAGCAGGCGCTGATCGAGCGAGTGACCCCGCGCGCAGAAGGCGGCAAAGGCGAAGATAACGGCACCTCGCCAGATGACAAACCGAACCCGAAGTATGGCAAGAATCTGAGCGAAGCCGAAAAACAAAAAATCGCCGAGCAAGCCGAGCGGGAAAAACTCGACAAGCTCGAGCAGGAGATCACCGAGAACTTGGCCCTTAGCCGAACCTTGGCGGATCTGAAAAATCAGGTGCAGTTCACCCGCGAGAAAACGGGTCTGCGCATCGACATTATCGACAAAGCCAACTTCTCGATGTTTGGCAGCGGTGGTGCAGCCATGGATCCGCGTGCGCGGGCACTGATCAACGAGGTTACGCGTTCACTGGCCAACATGCCGAATAAGCTGGCGGTCAAAGGGCATACGGATAGTTCGCCTTTCCCCGAGGGGAGCGAACGCACTAATTGGTCTCTGTCAATCGAACGCTCTGAGGCCACGCGACGCATGCTCGAGCAAGGCGGTATCGGGAGCGGGCGTATTGTTCGCATTGAAGGCGTCGCCGATACTGCGCCGTTTAACCCGCAAAATCCGGCTGATCCTCGTAACCGTCGGATCAGTATTACGGTGTTGTACAACGACCCCCCTCTCGAAAAATAGTGGCGACGGCTTGACGTCGGGAAGCTGCTGGTGTTGTTGATCACCAAATTTATTTGTCTGAAAATCGCTTGATCATCCAAGCGAACATGGCGGCACCAAACAGTAATGATGCTGCGGCCAGGTCAATCGCCCATGCAAATCCGGTAGCATGATTAGATGCGCGCGCGAGCATCGCAGCTGCCACCGGCGGACCGATAATCTGACCGAGCGCGAACGCACCCGACAATAAACCGATGATGGCGGGTGCTGATTGCGGATGGAGCTGGCGACCGAGCTGCATGGTGAAAAATGTGATTGCAGTGAACGGTAATCCAACCAACACGCTACCGATCGCAAAGCCTGTGAGGGTAGGTATCCAATTGACGATCACAACGCCAAGCGACTGCATCAGGTAGCACCCGATCAACAAGACGCGTTGATCAACACGTGCTGGAATGCGCGAGGCGAGTAACGCACCAAAGGCCACAGCGATACCCAATAACGGCCAGAACAGGTCCACCCAAACGGAGCCCGGTAATGCAGCGCGCGCTATGACAGGTAAAAACGTTGCAGTGATGATGTAGCCAAAGCCGGCTAATCCGTAGGCAATCACCAGTGTCGCTTTTTCGGCGTTAGAGCCGCCATAGAGCTGCGCTGCTGCGTTTGCTATGGCCGGTGTATGCAGACCATCATCGGTATGAAATACGGGCCACAGCAGCAGCGTGATGATCAGTGCCAGCAAGGCGAATGCGAGCCATCCCCAGCTTGACGGCCAGGCCAGCTGAACCATCACACTTGCCAACAAGCCACTACAGGTAATACCGATACCCGGGCCCATGTAGATAATGCCGCCGGCCGATGGGCGGTTGAGTTGCGCCAGGTGCGCCAGGCACCAGGCTGAGGTATACACAAAGCCGATCGCCGTGGTGATGCCTGTGATAAATCGTAGCCATGGCCATGCCTCGGGACGATTCAGTGCCATGGCGGCAGTGAGTACGCAGGTCAGGGAGAGTCCGAGTTTGACCATGGCGGAGGACGGCAGCGTGCGCCAAGACCAGCGCACCCAGAGTGCGGGCTGGAAGGTGCATAAGAGCGCACCAATTAGATAGCCAAGATAGTTGGCACTGGCCAGCCAGCTGGCCGCCGCAATATCCAGCAGACTTTCTTGCAGCATTAGCGGCATCAGCGGCGTGAACGCGAAGCGCCCAATGCCCATCGCCACTGCCAGCGAGAGGGCGCCGGCAATCGCAATTCGTAGCGCCGAGGGTGCCTGTGCTGCGGTCGTACTCAGAACGGTGCGTTATCGGTGCGCTTGCAGGTGCCGCGGATCAGGTCCAGCCGCTTGCCACCATCCAGATCAAGCCACTGCTTGAACTCGCCGGTACGGCGATCCAGCGTGACGTGCTCGCCAATAATGACCACGCCGTGCCGCTTGAACATTGCAGGGCGGTAGAGTTCGAGCAGATCGCCTTGCGCCTTGAGGGTGCCTTTACGATTAAGCGAGATGGTGTACTCACCTGCGTAGGCACCGGTGCCTTCCTCGAAATCGAACGTCGCTGGCAGTGGCATGCGGCTGGTCTCAAATGGGGGCGACAGTTTTTCGCCGGGGCGACTGATTTCGGCGTCACAGATCACTTCGAGTACACCCTTGTTTTTGTACTTGATGGATTTGGCATTACCGCCGAGATCCAGCGCGATCAGGCCGGCAAAGTGCGCCAGCGCGATCAGCCCGACAGTGATCGCAATACCCACGAGAATAGCGATAAGCTTGCTCATTCGCGCGCTCCCTTGATGGCTGCAGGTGGCAATACAAGTTGATAGCTTACATGCTCCAGCAGTCCATCGCAGGCATCTTCGATCAGATCAAGTACCTGCTGAAAACCGCTTTCACCACCATAGTAAGGGTCCGGCACCACGGCGGCCTCGTGATGCCGGCAGAATTCTGTCAGCCGTCGCAGCTTACGGCGGTGCGCTGGCGGGCAGAGCTGCTCGGCTAGTGCGAGGTTATCCCAATCCATCGCGAGCAGCAGATCATGTCGCTCGAAATCTTGTGCGTTGAGTTGTCTCGCCCGCAGGTCGGATAGATCATAGCCCCGCCCGGCGGCGGCGTGCTGACTACGGAGATCAGGCGCTTCGCCCGGGTGGTAATTGTGTGTACCGGCTGAGCTTACCTGCACCTGCTGGGCAAGCCCTGACATCTGTACCTTGTGACGAAACACACCGTGCGCTGTAGGGCTGCGGCAGATGTTTCCCATGCACAGAAACAGTACGCTGTAGCGCACATCCGCCGATGATTCAAGCGAACGTGTATTCGGATAAGCATTGTTCTTCATGGTCGATCAGTTACCAGGTGCAGTAGCCGTGCAGTACCTCGGCCGCCACGAGAAAAAAAGGTTTTCGCTCGCCCGGTTCTTGTAATCGCACCTCGAAGTACTGACTCTGCACCCGGCCACCTGAGCGCACTGACAATACCTTGTAGCTGGTGTTGGCCGAGCCACGATCAATAATGCTGACCTTGAAGCCGCTGTTATTCACAAAGCGGCCCATCATGGTGCCGGACTCGCGCTGCACGATAAACTCGGCGCCGGATACGTTTTCGTAATAATTCTTTTTGCCGGCCAGCGGATTCAGGCTACCATCAGCCGCGACCTCTGAAGCGCCGACGATGGTGCAGCTCAGATCACCTGATGCATGGGCAACGCTACACATCACAAGCAATGCCAGCAGCAGTGCGCGAATACAACCGCGCAGTCGTTGGTGCAGTGTTGGTGCTGTTCGCCAGAGTATGGCCTGCATCATGATGCTTTCAACGTCTGCTGCAGCCAGCGGCTGATGTCATCCACTTCTTCTGCGCAGACCGAGTGCTGCATCATGTACTCATGCCACTCGATACGGTAGCCAAGTTGCTGTAGTAGATCACGCGATGCCTCGGCACGATTGATGATCACCACGCCATCGCCGCGGCCGTGCGCCATAAAGATCGGCGTATCTTGATTAGCAGTGTGACGCTCTTCTGCGATGGTGTCTGCCAGCGGCAGGTAGCCCGACAAGCACATCAGCCCTGCCAGTCGTTGCGGGTAGCGTAAACCGGTTTGCAGCGCCATCGCGCAGCCTTGCGAAAAACCAGCCAGTACAATTTGTTCAGCCGGAATGCCACGCGCGATTTCTCGCTCGATCAGGTCATCAATACGCTTTTGCGAAGCGCGCAAGCCATTCGCATCCTCACGCCTTACAAGATCCATACCGAGTATGTCGTACCAAGCGCGCATGACATAGCCGTTGTTGATGGTGACTGGCATGGTCTCGGCATGCGGAAATACAAAACGAATACCAGCACAACCGGATAAGTCCAGCTCCCGCACAATCGGTGCGAAGTCGTGCCCGTCTGCGCCGAGCCCGTGCATCCAGATCACGGCAGCGGTTGGCGATGGTGCAGTTTCGATTTCTATCGGTTCAAGGTGGGGAGGCTGGCTCATCATGCGATCTTATTTTGTTCGTATTGCCGATTTCGGTCGGAATGCTTTACACACGGCGTCATTGGTTTCGATGTAAGGCCCGCCAATCAGATCGATGCAATAGGGTACGGCAGCAAAAATTCCTGCTACGACCGTGTTGCCGTCGGCGTCCTTGAGTCCTTCCAGTGTCTCGCGTATGGATTTCGGTTGTCCCGGTAGGTTCATGATGAGTGCCGCGTGGTCGTCGCACTCTCGAACCACTGCCACCTGGCGCGACAGGATAGCCGTAGGCACAAAGCGCAAACTAATCTGCCGCATCTGCTCGCCGAAGCCAGGCATAGGCTTGGTAGCTACTGCCAAGGTAGCCTCGGGCGTGACATCGCGACGCGCAGGACCGGTACCACCGGTGGTCAGTACCAAATCGCAGCCAGCTTCATCCACCAGCGCGATAAGCGTTTGTTCGATCGTGGCCTGATCGTCCGGGATCAGCCGAGTTTCCATCTGCCAGGGGCTGGTCAGTGCTTGGCTAAACCAATCGCGTAACGCAGGCACGCCTTGATCTTCATAAGTACCACTGGATGCCCGATCAGAAATCGATACTAGGCCGATCAGCAATTCATCAGGATGCGTTCTCGTTTTCTTCATCGTCGTGTGGTGCTGCCGCGCCATCGGCAGCGGCATCGTGGATTGGAGCGTGTAATGACTTCAGTAGCTGGAATACCTCGCGGTAGGCCTTCGGGGGTTTGTTTTCCGCCTGCTCTTTGCGTGCATTACGTATCAGCGTACGTAATTGCTGTACATCGAGCGATGGGTGCTGACTGCAAAGATCGGTGAGCGCTTTATCGTCGCTGAGCAAACGCTCGCGCTGTCGCTCGATCGCGTGCAGCGCTGCAGCTTCGGCCTTCGAAGTGCCGCGCCAGCCATCGACGGTTTTCTGGATGATGGCAGTTTCCTCTTCGCTCAGCGTGCGCATCTTCTTGCCTACGAATTGCAGCTGACGCCGCCGACCCTCGTGGCTACTGATCTGCTGGCACTCAAGGATTGCCTCCAGCACGTCCTCCGGCATCGGTACTTTCTTGACGCGATCACGTGGGGCATCGACCAGCGCCTCACCCAGCTTTTGCAGCGCTGTCATCTCGCGTTTAAGCTGAGACTTGGATGGGCGTTCGTACTTCTGCTCGAATTCGCTGGACTGGAACCCGACCGAGCCGCGGTTGGCGTTAGGCATGGGGGACGGCCGATTGAAAAATGCAATGACTGCTATGATAACCGCTTTGATCTTTTCCCGAGAGAACCGCGCATGAGCCCTGATATCTTCACCCACACCCAACAACAGCTCAGAGAGCTCGCCGCTGATGTGCTCCGTATCGCCAAACAAAAGGGCGCATCGGATGCAGTGGTCGAGTTGAGCGAGGGGCAGGGATTGTCGGTGAGCGTGCGCAAAGGGCAGGTTGACACGATTGAGCAAAACAAAGACAAAGGTATTGGTGTCACTATTTTCCTAGGGCAGGGCCGCGCGATTCGGCGGGGTAACGCAAGCACCTCTGATTTTTCACTGAAGTCGCTGCAGCAAACAGTAGAAGCTGCTTATGACATTGCGCGCTTTACCGCTGAGGATGACTGCGCAGGTTTGCCTGACGAAGATACCTTAGAGCGTTCGCCCAATGATCTTGATTTGTTTCATCCCTGGGCGATTAATGCGGATCAGGCGGTGAAAATTGCGCTGTCCTGTGAGGCTGCTGCATTCGCCGTTAATAAGCGCATTACCAATAGCGAGGGTGCCGCTGTACATGCGCAGCAGTCGCATTTTGTACTAGCAAATTCTCGCGGCTTTGTGGGTGGCTACCCGTACACCCGCCACTCGATCTCGGTGTCGCCGATCGCTGGCAGGGGCCAGCACATGCAGCGTGATGATTGGTATAGCTCTGACCGCAACCCGCAAAAGCTTGCTGCACCTGAGGCCATTGGGCGCTACGCTGCCGAGCGTGCGCTGGCGCGCTTGAACGCGCGCAAGCTTGATACACGTAAATGCCCGGTGCTGTTCGAGGCGCCGCTCGCCGCGGGTTTGCTTGGCGCATTTGTGCAGGCTGTCTCGGGTGGGGCGTTGTATCGCAAGTCGACATTCCTGACTGATTCAATCGGCACCCAAGTCTTCGGTAGCGATATTCGTATTGTCGAAGACCCCTCGATACGCAGCGCCACCGGCTCTGCCCCGTTCGATGAGGAGGGTGTTCGGGTGCAGGCGCGAGACGTCGTCAGCGCGGGCGTCGTACAAGGCTATTTCTTGTCAACGTATTCCGCACGCAAGCTCGGTATGAAAACCACCGGCAATGCGGGCGGCTCGCACAACCTTCAAATCCTGTCGTCTCGCACGCATGCCAATGACGATTTCGTGGCGATGCTGAAAAAAATGGGCAGCGGCTTACTGGTCACCGAGCTGATGGGACACGGCATCAACTACGTGACGGGTGATTACTCGCGGGGTGCGTCCGGTTACTGGGTGGAGAATGGCGTCATTCAGTACCCGGTTGAAGAGATCACGGTTGCCGGCAATCTGCGCGATATGTTCAAAGATATCGCGGCGATCGGTAGCGACGTGCTGGTACGTGGCACGAAATCGACGGGTTCGATCCTGATCGGTAGCATGACAATTGCCGGCGCGTAAAAACATTGAACGCTTGTCTCACCCTGTTTCGTTCGTAAAACGCAGGTTTACGCCGATAAGCGAACACCCTTGCGCTTGGGCATGCTGATTGCCCTCAAGTCGGGTCATTGAGGCAGCTACATAGCGCAGAACTTATCGGCACTGCGATTAGTCGCCTTCGCTTTGAGCCTGAGGTCGCTCACCAAGACATTTGCTGCGCGCTTACAACGTGTTGCCGTCAATTATGTTTTTTCTTTAGTTGAGAGAAACTTTGCTTGTGTTGTGAGAAATGTTGCAGCCAGTGCGTCAAAACAACATCGGGAATTTTGTTATGAAATAGCTATTGCCCGCCCTCGAAAGCCCCTCCTAGAATTGCCAAGGTTTTAACAAACCTTGCCAGTGTGCCGCGCCGGTCAGTGCGCTGGCTTCATATCAAAGACCAGGCATATAGGGGACTTTCATGAAACGTCGTTCATTCCTTTCCGGCGCCGCCGCCGGCGCAGCTGCCGGCATCATCAGCGCGCCTGCTGTTGTGCAAGCAAACACCACGATCAACTGGCGCTTGGCATCCAGCTTTCCCAAATCTCTCGACACCATCTATGGCGCCGCCGAGGTCATGGCCAAGCGCGTATCGGCGCTGACCGATGGAAAATTCAACATCCGGGTATTTCCCGGCGGCGAGCTGGTACCTGCGCTGCAAGTCATGGATGCAGTTCAAGCGGCAACAGTTGAAATGGGCCACTCCGCTTCGTACTACTACTTCGGCAAAGACGCGACCTTTGCTTTTGATACTGCCGTTCCATTTGGCTTAACTGCGCGGCAACAAACTGCATGGATCGATCAAGGGGGTGGGCGACAACTATTGCGCGATTTTTTCGCGGAGTACGGTATCGTCAATTTCATGGGCGGTAACACAGGTTGTCAAATGGGCGGCTGGTTTCGCCGCGAGGTCAAGACACCGCAGGACCTGCATGGCTTGAAAATGCGCGTCGGCGGCTTTGCTGGTCACGTGATGCAAAAGCTGGGCGTGGTGCCTCAGCAAATCGCTGGCGGTGATATTTATCCAGCACTGGAAAAAGGCACGATCGACGCTGCCGAATGGATCGGACCCTATGACGACGAGAGGCTAGGCTTCAACAAAGTTGCGCCGATTTATTATACTCCGGGCTGGTGGGAGCCAAGCGCGCAGTTATCGTTTTACGTCAATAAGAAAGAATGGGACAAGCTGCCGAAGGACTTCCAGGCGGCGCTTGAGGTTGCCACCTATGAAGCCCATATCGCAATGCAAGCGATGTATGACGCACGTAACCCATCTGCACTGGCGCGTCTGATGAAAAACGGTGTCAAGCTCCGTAACTTCTCCAAGTCGATTCTTGATGCCTGCTATGAAGCAGCGCAAGAGGTGATTGAAGAAGAGGCGTCGAAGAATGCAAAATTCAAAAAAGTACTTGAGCCGTGGCGTCGTTTTCACCAAGACCAAAATACCTGGTACTCGGTCGCCGAGTCGCCAGTTCAGTCTTATCTGATCGGACGCCGCAAGTCCTGAGTGATTGATCCTGATAACGAAAGAGCCCGCAACTGCGGGCTCTTTTTATTGCCAGGCACTAATCACTAAGTCGGCTTTGGTTGAAGTGATTAGCACTCGGTTGGCGCGGGTGATGTATCAACAGATCATTTCTTCAGCGGCCCAGAAGAAAAATCTAGCTTGAGCTCGTTTCCTGTACTGCTATCCGATGAGAACTCGACGCTGGGTATGTCTGGCGTGTTGACGCTACCGAGGTCATCGTCCATATCGATATTCAGTTCGATCTGCTCTTTCATATCGGTTTTGTTTGCGACAGATATCATGCCGGGGAAGGCAATGATCATCGCTACCATCACTACCTGTATACCGACGAAAGGCACAGCACCCCAGTAGATATCGGCAGTCTTGACTTTTTTCGGGGCGACTGAGCGTAGATAAAACAGCGCAAAACCAAAAGGTGGATGCATGAATGAGGTTTGCATGTTGACCGACAGCAGCACGCCAAACCAGATCAGATCGATACCCATTTTTTCCGCGACCGGGCCGACCAGTGGCACCAAAATGAACGCCAACTCAAAGAAGTCGAGGAAGAATGCCAAACCGAAGAACAGCAGATTCACCACAATCAGAAAGCCCGCTTGACCACCGGGTAAGGAGCTCAGTAAATGCTCTACCCACAGATCGCCATTAATGCCGCGGAATACCAGTGAAAACACACTGGAGCCGATCAGTATGAACAGCACGAAGTAAGAGAGCCGGGTGGTGGAATTCATCGCCTGCTTGAGCAGATCTTTCGTCAGGCGGCGGTTGCTGAGCGCGAGAAGCAAAGCGCCCAATGCGCCCATACCACCGCCCTCGGTCGGTGTGGCGATACCGACGAAAATCGTGCCCAGCACCAGGAAGATCAGCGCCAGCGGCGGCACCAGAACCAAGATGACCTGGTCCGTCATCTTCGACAAAAAACCGAGTTTGAGCTTGCGGTTGGCCAGCGCAATGCTGTACGCCAAAAGCGTGCCTACTACAGCGCTGTACACCAAGCCTTCGTCGCCGGCGAGTGATGGGTATGCACCCGCCAGGTATACCGTCTTGAATAGCCATGCGCTCAGGTAGCCAACACCCAGTATGACCAGTAGCGATGGCAAACCACTGGAGCCATCGGATTCGCGCAGGTTGCGTGCTTCCGGTGGCAGCGCAGGTAATGACGCGGGCTGCAGGATAGAAATTACAAAGATATAGCCAGCATACAGCGCAGTCAGCAGGAGTCCCGGTATGAACGCTGCCTGATACATGTCGCCAACCGAGCGCCCTAGCTGATCGGCCATCACGATCAGCACCAGTGACGGCGGTATGATCTGTGCCAAGGTGCCCGAGGCAGCAATCACGCCGGCGGCGATTTTTCTGTCGTAGCCATAGCGAAGCATGACGGGCAGAGAGATCAAGCCCATCGAGATCACGGATGCAGCGACTACGCCGGTTGTGGCTGCCAGTAAAGCGCCCACAAAAATGACCGCATACGCGATGCCGCCTCTGAGTGGACCAAACAGCTGACCGATCGTATCGAGCAAATCCTCCGCCATGCCGGAACGCTCAAGTATCAGGCCCATGAATGTGAAGAAGGGAATAGCGAGCAAGGTATCGTTGCCCATAATGCCAAACAGCCGGTTAGGTAGTGCCTGAAGAAGTTCTGGCTTGAGCAGGCCGAGCTCAATACCGATCAACCCGAACAACAAGCCATTGGCAGCCAAAGAGAACGCCACCGGGAAGCCAGATAAAAGAAATAGGACGAGGGTGGCGAACATGACAGGCGCCATATTCGCGATGAGAAATTCAGTCATGATCACGCTCCCTTGGCAGTACTCGGATGAAAGGAATCATTCATTTCTGCCACCTGAAGCTGGTTAGCCGCGGCGATGGCCTCGATCTCTTCCTGCGGGGTGGTTTGCTGTTTCTCGAAAACACTGGCATCTACCATGCCCATCAAATAGCCAATGCGTTTGATCAGCTCCGAGAATCCCGGCAAGCTCAGCATGAGAAAGCCAAGCGGTATTAGCAGCTTGGCGGGCCAGACAATCAGCCCACCGGCATTGCTAGACATTTCCTCGCTACGGATTGATTCAAATGCAAAGGGAATCGAGAAATAAAGAATCAGCAGCGTTGCGGGTAACAGAAACAGCAGAAAGCCAAACACATCAATCCATACTTGAATTCGTTTTGAAAATCGCCCGACAACGACATCAATCCGAACATACTCATTACGCTTCAAGGTGTAAGAGGAGGCGAGCAGGAAGATGGCGCCAAACAGATACCACTGAATTTCCAGCCAGGCGTTTGAGCTGATGTTGAATAAGTAGCGCACCAGCGCGTTACCGGCACAGATCAGCACGGCGGCGAGCAGTGCCCAGCTAATACTTAGTCCGATACGCTCGTTCACCGCATCGATCAATTTAGATAGCGACAGGAAGAAGGACATGACGAAGCTCTCTCAAAGAATGGAGGCAGTCGACAGATACGGCGGCCGCCAATGACCCGGGGGCCATTAGGGAGGTCTCCTTATTTGTTTTTAGTGACTGCCGGGATAATCACTACCGCGAGGGCGGATGTCTTGTTGGCAGGACACCGTTGCGGCAAGTGAGCGCAGCAATGTAGCCGCGCTTGAGGAGAGATGTAGTGTTACCGGGCAATAGCCCGGTCAAGCCAGATTCGAAAGTGGGGAAGTTCAGCGTTTGTGACGCGTTAATACAACATCGCCACCCTGAAAAATAGGATCACTGAAGCTGCTGTTTCAGTCGTTCGATCGCAGCGCGAACTTGTGCTGGCGCCGTTCCGCCAACATGCGAGCGTGCTGCGACAGAGCCTTCAAGCGTCAACGCTGCGTGCACGTCAGACTCAATCAACGCTGAAAACGCTCGCAGCTCAGCCAAGCTCAAATCGGCAAGGTCACAGCCGCGTTGCTCACAACTTCGTACGGCGTGTGCAACCGCTTCATGCGCATCACGAAACGGTAGGCCTTTTTTCACCAAGTAATCAGCGAGGTCGGTTGCCGTTGCATAGCCTTGTAGTGCGGCTGCACGCATGGCATCGGCTTTTACGGTGATGCCGGCTGCCATGTCAGCAAAAATACGAAGCGTGTCGATGACCGTATCAACGGTGTCGAATAATGGTTCTTTGTCTTCCTGATTATCTTTGTTGTATGCAAGTGGCTGCGCCTTCATGAGTGTCAGCAAGGCGATCAAATGGCCATTCACGCGACCTGTCTTGCCACGTGCGAGTTCTGGTACGTCGGGGTTTTTCTTTTGCGGCATGATCGATGAACCGGTACAGAACCGGTCGGCAATATCGATGAAGCCAAGCCGTGGACTCATCCAGATCACCAGCTCTTCAGAAAGCCGCGACACATGTGTCATCAGTAGCGCAGAGGCCGCACAGAACTCGATCGCGAAATCACGGTCGGAAACGGCGTCAAGCGAGTTGTGGCAGACATCATCAAAGCCCAATGTGGCTGCGACTCTCAGGCGATCGATCGGAAAACTGGTTCCCGCTAACGCAGCCGCGCCGAGCGGCAGACGGTTCACGCGTTTACGGCAGTCGGCCATGCGCTCGGTATCGCGTCCAAACATCTCAACGTAGGCGAGCAGGTGATGACCAAAAGTCACCGGTTGCGCCACTTGTAAGTGCGTGAAGCCAGGAATAATCGTATCTGCGTGCGGCTCTGCAACGTGTAGCAGCGCCAAGCGCAAGGCTTTGAGTAAGCCAACAATGTCATCTATCGCACTGCGCAGGTAAAGGCGAATATCTGTCGCGACCTGATCATTGCGTGAACGGCCCGTATGCAGCCGTTTGCCTGCGTCGCCGACAAGTTCAGTGAGACGCTTTTCGATGTTGAGGTGCACATCTTCCAAATCAAGCGACCACGTGAATTTGTCGCTGTCGATTTCATTCAAAATCTGCGCCATACCGCGTTGAATGTCAGCGTAATCTTGTGCGGTAATGATGTTTTGTGCTGCCAGCATCTCTGCATGAGCCAGTGATCCTTGGATGTCGACGTGTGCCAGACGCTTATCGAAAAACACCGAGGCCGTATAGCGCTTGACCAAGTCGGATACGGGCTCGTTAAAACGAGCCGACCAGGCATCTGCTTTTTTTGAAAATTGATCACTCATGGCGTGATTATAAAGGGCTAAAAAAATGGGTTTACATCGAGCGCTACGTACTACCGGCAAGCGGGAGTATGGCTTGATCTAGCCAGTATTTCTGAGACCAGCGGCGACTCCGTTAATCGAGAGGTGAATGCCACGGTGAACCCGGATATCAGGCTCACGACCCTGATCGTTTTGGCTCCGGTGGCGTCGTATTAATTCAACTTGCAAATGGTTGAGCGGATCTAGATACGGAATCCGGTTTTTAATCGAGCGTGCCAGCGTCGGATTACTCGCCAAACGCTCACGTGACCCGGTAACCAGCCAAAGTGCTTCCAGCGTTTTTTCGTGCTCGGCAGTGATACGTGCAAAGATCGTGTGCCTCAGCTTTTTGTCGGCGACTAACGAAGCGTAGCGCGATGCCAGCGCCAGATCAGTCTTGGAGAGCACCATATCCATATTCGACAGCAGCGTCGAAAAGAAAGGCCATTCTTTTAGCATGGCTCGCAGTAAGGCTTTTTTCTTTGTAATGCTGCCGTGGCTAGCATCACCCAGCCACTGCTCGACAGCGCTGCCGAATCCGTACCACCCTGGTAGCAGAAGCCGGCACTGGCCCCAGGAAAAACTCCATGGTATGGCGCGCAGATCTTCGATGCGACGGTTAGATTTACGCGATGCCGGGCGAGAACCAATATTCAGCTCGGCGATTTCTGCGATCGGCGTCGCTGCAAAAAAATAATCGGTGAATCCGGGGGTCTCATAGACCAGCTGTCGGTAGGCGCGGTAGGCGTACTCAGACAGGAGCTCCATCACGCGCTCGAACTCGGCCAGTCGCTGAGCGTGTTTGCTGTCGTTACTGTCGGGTCGAAGGCTGGCTTCCAGTACGGCGGCCACAACAAGCTCGAGGTTACGGCGACCAATCTCCGGGTTTGAGAACTTGGAGGCGATGATCTCACCTTGCTCAGTTAAGCGGAATTGTCCATTCACCGTGCCCGCCGGTTGCGCCAGAATGGCGTCGTGGCTTGGTCCGCCACCACGGCCCACGGTACCACCACGCCCGTGGAACAGGCGTAGCTTGACGCCATGACGCGCAAATACCTCGACCAGCGCAACCTCGGCTTTATATAACGACCAGTTCGAGGTCAGGAAACCGCCATCTTTGTTCGAGTCGGAGTAGCCAAGCATGACCTCTTGTAGCGAGTGCTGGTGCTTGACCAACGCGCGCACCGCAGGAAGTGATAACCAGCCTTCCATGATCTCCGACGCATTACGCAAGTCGGGAATAGTTTCAAACAGCGGAATCACCATCACGCCGGACTCAAGCCGACCGTCAGGCAGCACGCGCAACAGCCCGGTTTCTCTTTGCAGCAGTAACACCTCAAGCAGGTCGGACACCGTTTCAGTGTGCGAAATGATGTAGTTCCGAATCGCGCGCTCGCCGAACGCCACGCGAATTTCGCGCGCCGCTTTCAGCACACCGAGTTCGGATACTGTCTCGTCGGAGTAGCTGACATACGGCGAGCGCAATAATCTTGGCTGCGCCAGCTCGGCGCTCAGCAGTGCCTGTTTTTGCTGCTCGTCTAGCTCACGATAATCTTCAGCCAGACCGGCCACCTTGAACAGCTCTGCGATCACGCGCTCATGCACATCGGAGCTTTGCCGCATATCGAGTGTGGCGAGGTGAAAGCCGAAGATATCAGCCGCGCGTCGCAGCGTATTCAGGCGCGGTCGGGTCAGTGCACTTCCGTGATTCGCGCGCAGCGAATCACCAATCGTATCCAGATCAGCGATAAATGCCTGGGGTGACGTGTACGGCTCGGCCGAGCCGATTTCATGCCGCAAAATATTCGACACGCCGAGTCCGCGCGCAGTGGCCGCAAGTCGTGCGTACACCAGAATCAGCGCGCGTCGGTAGGGTTCATCGGTACGGTGCGGTGAGTTGTCCGGCGACGCATCCGCCATCGCTTGTAGCGCAGGGCTCACCGATACCAGCAGTGTCGAGATCGACAGCTCGGCGCCGAGCGCGTGCACCTCCTCCAAATAGAACTCGAAAATCGTCGTGGACTGGCGCGACATCGCCTGCTGCATGGTGGCGCCATGGACATTCGGATTTCCATCGCGGTCGCCGCCGATCCAGCTACCCATTTGCACGAATGGCGGTAGGTGTAGCTGACGCAGATGTGGGTATTGGGTCAGCGTGTCATGCTCGATCTCTTCCATCAGCCCTGGTAGCTCACGCAGGAAAGTGATGCGATAAAACGAGAGCGCGTTCTCGATCTCATCCGCCACCGTCAGCCGTTGGTAGCGCAGCATACGCGTCTGCCACAGCTTGGCGACCTCGGCATGTAGCAGCGCAGTATTACGTTCGCGTTCCGCCGGCGTATTGGGCTGATCACGCAGCGCGAGTAACCGGGCGATCTCGCGCCCGGCGTCGAGGATACTTTTTCTTTGCACCTCGGTCGGGTGCGCAGTCAACACGGGAGAGATGAGCGCACCATCAAAAAACTGCTGCACCGACTTGCCAGCGACGCCTGCAGCGCTCAGCTTTGCCAGCGTCGCCGGGAAGCTGCCGGGTTGCGCCGCCGACCCCGCCAATTGATGAGCCCGCCGGCGGCGGTTATGGTGCTGATCTTCGGCGATATTCGCAAGATGAGAAAAATACGAAAACGCGCGTACCACCGCATTAGTCTGATCGCGGCTAAGTTTTTTTAGTAAACGGTCGAGATCAGCGCCCGCCTCAGCATCAGATTCACGCCTGAACTGCACCGCCGTCTGCCGAATACTCTCAACCAGCTTGAAAACTGCCTCGCCCTCTTGCTGCCGGATTACCTCACCCAGCAAGCGGCCGAGCAAACGAATATCTTCGCGCAGCGGCGCGTCTTTGTCGGCCGTTTTGGAGGGGCGAGCTACTGCGGGAGTTCGAAGCGCCATGATGTTTCAGTCGAGCTTGAGCCCGCGCTGCCGAGGGTGGTAGGGGTGATAGAATGCGCCGCGGTTAGCCGCCGATCATTAGAGCGTCGCTGGCCTTGCGACCTTCCAACGAAAGACCGCATTGAACGCCACATTTTCCGGAAAACTGATTATTGCCTCACGCGAGAGTCGTCTCGCGATGTGGCAAGCTGAAACCGTTCGCGCACGCTTGCTCGAATTATATCCGCACAGCACCGTTGAAATCCTCGGTATGACCACGCGTGGCGACCAGATTCTTGACCGTACCCTATCCAAAGTTGGCGGCAAGGGCTTGTTTGTCAAAGAGCTCGAAGTGGCGATGGAAGAAGGCCGCGCTGATCTCGCTGTGCACTCACTGAAAGACGTGCCGATGGAGCTGCCCGAGGGCTTTACGCTGGCGGCGGTACTCGAGCGTGAAGATCCGCGTGATGCCTTTGTCTCCAACCAATACGACAGCCTCGAGGCCTTGCCACCCGGCGCTGTGGTTGGTACCAGCAGCCTGCGGCGTCAGGCACTGATAGCGGCGCGCTTCCCGCAGCTGCAGATTCACCCATTGCGCGGCAACCTGGATACCCGCCTCGCCAAGCTCGACCGCGGAGAATACGCCGCCATCATCCTCGCCGCAGCAGGTCTGAAGCGATTGGGCATGGCAGAGCGTATACGTGCGTTCATCGACCCCGCGCAGAGCCTCCCTTCACCAGGACAAGGCGCTATGGCCATCGAAATCCGCAGCGGGCGCAACGAGCTGGTGCAGCTGCTTGCGCCGCTCAATCATGCCGAGACCGAGCAAGCCGTGCGCGCCGAGCGTCAGCTCTCGCGCAGCTTTGGCGGCAGCTGCCAGATTCCGCTTGCGGCGTACGCGACGGTTGATCAGCACGCGCTGACCCTGACAGCGATGGTGGCCACCCCGGACGGCAAGCGCATCGCGCGCGCCGAGGTTCATGGTGCTGCGGCGACACCGGAGGCGGTGGGTGTGCAGGTAGCGCAAGCGCTCGAAGCGCAAGACGCGACCGCTATCCTTGCCGCCTGTCGCACTGACTGACTCCGGTGGCGTGGGTAGGCGCGTCGTCATTACCCGTCCTCGTGCGCAAGCGGATGCGTTGGTCACGCGGTTGACTGAGCTTGGGGTCGAGGTTCATCGCTTTCCTTTGCTTGAGATTCAGCCGCTGGCCGACACCGCTCACTTGCGCAGCACGCTGTCACACCTCAGCGAATACGCATTGGTCGCGTTCGTGAGCCCGAACGCGATTGATGCGGCGTTCGAACATATTGATCAGTGGCCGAATCAGGTGATCGCGGCGGTGGTCGGTGAGGGCAGCCGGCTGGCGCTGGCGCGTCATGGCCTCAACGGTAGCGGTGCCCGGGTGGTGAGCCCGATTGACCCGCAGCGCACCGACTCCGAGACCTTGCTCGAAGTGCTCGATCTGCCCGCCCTGCAAGGCCGGCGCGTGCTGATCATCCGCGCCGAGACTGGCCGCGAATTGCTCGCCGATCGCTTGCGCGCTGCCGGCGTCGAGGTTGAACAAATCGCCGCTTACCGACGTGGCATGCCCGAGCTCGATACGGCGCTAGATGCACAGCTGAATCAGCTGATCACTGCTGATGCCTGCTGGGTCATCACCAGTTCCGAGGCACTGCGTCATCTGCTTGAAATGGTACAGCGCGCTTGCGGTCAAGCAGGCATCCAGCAGATCTTGAACACTCAGCTATTGGTACCCCACCCGCGTATTGCGGAAAGCGCGCAAACACTTGGGTTTACGCATGTAACGCAGACGTCCTCAGGCGACGAAGCCCTAGTCGCCGCGATACAATCCGTGACATGAGCGACAAACAGTCACCCTCCGACAACATTCCCTCTGAAGCAGCGCCGTCTGAAGCTAAGTCGTCTGAAGCTAAGTCGTCTGAAGCTAAGTCGTCTGAAGCTAAGTCGTCTGAAGCTAAGTCGTCTGAAGCTAAGTCGTCTGAAGCTAAGTCGCCTGAAGCGCAATCGCCTGAAAGGGAGTCCCTTGAGGGTGACGCAACTACACCGGCGAGCGGCGCTGCTGGCGATGCCGCGGCGATCGATGTCGCGTCTAACGATGTCACGGCCCATGCAGGCGCTCCAAACGGGCACGAGGAGTCAGTCAAGCCCAGCCCCGCGCCGCCGCCGCAGCCGCAGCCACTGACGGCATCAAGCACCGAAACAATCAGTGAGCCTGGCCAAACATCTGCAGGCGAGCGGCCTTGGTGGTGGCCGAGTTGGCCTGAAAATGTCGAGGCTCGTCTCAAGTTAATGCTCGCTGGGCTAGCAGCGCTGCTGGCGCTGCAATGGTGGAGCGCGCGCTCTGATATCTCCGACCTCCGGCGTGAGGTTGCGCAGCGCCTTCAGTCTGGCGAAAACCTCAACAGCCAAACCAAGCTCATCGCCGACCGGGTTGATGATCAGCTTCGTGTATTGCAAGGCAAAGTGGCCGTGCTCGAGGCGCGTCAGTCAGAGTCGCAGAACCAACAAGCAGCGCTCGAGCAACTCTACCGGGATCTGGCGAAAAATCGTGATGACTGGGCGTTAGCAGAAATCGAACAGGTACTCTCTACTGCCAGCCAACAACTTCAGATCGCGGGCAATGTACGCAGTGCCTTAGTTGCCTTGCAAAACGCTGATGCGCGGCTGTCGCGGGTAGATCGCCCGCAGTTCATCGCGATTCGCCGCGCGATTGCGCAAGATATCGACAAACTCAAAAGCTTGCCCAGTGTCGACCTCACAGGCGTTGCGGTCCGGCTTGATTCGCTCATCGCGCAAGTAGATGCGATGCCGTTACTGTCAGATGAAAAGCCAGCCATCGTCGCGCCGGCACCCAAAACCAAACTATCGAATCGCCAGAAAGCGGAGAGCAACAGTGCCTTTGATTGGCGTGTTGAGATGCAAGAGCGCTGGTCTGTCTGGAGCGGTGAGCTATGGGCAGATCTAAAGCAGTTACTGCGAGTGCGAACAGTGAGCGCGCCCGAGGCCTTGTTGTTAACGCCGGAGCAAGCGTTCTTTGCGCGCGAAAATGTCAAGCTGCGTCTGCTCAATGCACGTGTCGCGCTGCTGTCGCGCAATGACGCGGCATTTCGTAGTGATCTGGCAGAGGCCGACCGTGCTTTGCAGCGCTACTTCGATCTGCGCGACTCGCACACCCGCACCGGGCGCGAGCTCATTCGACAGATTCGCGAGAGTGTCTTGAATATTGAAATGCCCACGCTGTCGCACAGTCTGGCGGCAGTGCGCCAGTCGCGCGCGCGTCCATGAGCAAGGCGTGCTGGTGAGTACCCGTATCTTTCTCTGGTTGGTTGGACTGTTTGCTGCGGCAATCGGCCTGGCGGTGCTGGCGCGCTTTAATCCGGGCAATGTGGTGCTATTTTATCCGCCGCACCGGATTGATATCTCGCTGAATTTTTTCCTCGTTATTCTCCTGCTCGGTTTTTTACTGCTGCTGCTGATCGTGAATACTGTCAGAGCAACCATGGCCTTACCGCGCCGGGTGGAGCAGTACCGAGCGATGCGGCAACTACGTGAATCTAGCCGGGCGCTGCAAGACGCGCTGCGCGCCTATCTCGAGGGGCGCTTCGGTCGTGTCGAAAAATCAGCGCGCAAAGCGGCTCAGTCGCCAGAGCACGCAGGCCTCGCCGCCTTGCTTGGTGCGCGTGCCGCGCAGCGCTTGCAAGAGCCACTTCGGCGCGACAAGTGGCTGAGCGATGCCGCAAGCGACAGCGGCTTGCGCACGGCGCGCCTGATGAGCGCCGTCGATTTACTCTCGGAAGACAATAAAGATCTGGATGCCGCACTCGCCGCGCTGCAGGAGCTCACTAGCAGTGGCGTGCGTCACGCGCACGCGCTCAGGCTGGCGCTAAAAGTGAACCAAAGCGCGCGTAACTGGCCCGAGGTTTTACGGCTGGTTAATCTGCTTGACAAGCACTCGGCCTTACACCCGACCCTATCGCGTCGCTTGCGGGATATGGCCTATGAAGCGCTACTACCCAAGGCAGCAGACGACGCTGAATCACTCAAAAAACTGTGGGCCACCATACCTGCTGCCGACCGTCAGAGCGTTGCCGTCTCCGCCATGGGAGCCAGCGCCTTCATGAAAATCGGGCGCCAGCAAGAGGCGGCAGATATCTTGCAGAAAGCCCTGGCGGTGCAGTGGGATGTGCGACTACTAAGAGCCTACCGGCAGTGCGCCGCCCCAGAGGGTTCGGCAACGCTGCTGTCGCAGATAGAGCATGTCGAGCAATGGCTGCGTGAGCGCCCCAACGATGCGGAGCTTGCGCTACTGCTCGGCGCGCTTTGCCAGAAGCAAAAACTATGGGGCAAGGCGCAGCGCCATCTTGAGCAAGCCGTGCTCGGCGCCAGCGATCGAGTTACCTTGCAAGAGGCGCACTTGCGTCTGGCGCAAATGTATGAAGTCCTGGGGCAGCCCGAGGCGGCGGCGACGCACTTTCGTTTGTGTGCGCTGACCACCCAAGTACCCACATCAAAAAGTCTTTAACACACCAGGGAATCTCATGAGTCTGAATAATGTTCCAGCCGGACGCGACGTGCCGAATGATTTCAACGTCATTATTGAAATTCCGATGAATGCCGATCCGATCAAGTACGAGGTCGACAAAGAAACCGGCGCGCTCTATGTCGATCGTTTCATGGGTACCTCAATGCATTACCCATGTAACTACGGCTATGTGCCCGATACCGTTGCTGATGATGGTGACCCGGTTGATGTGCTGGTCATTACACCCTTCCCATTGATACCCGGGGTGGTGGTGCGTTGTCGTCCGATTGGCGTACTGCGAATGACCGACGAGTCGGGTGGTGATGCCAAGGTGCTCGCGGTGCCGATCGATAAAGTACTGCCGATCTATACCCACTGGCAAAAACCCGACGACATGAATGACCTGCGCTTGCAGCAGATCCAGCATTTCTTCGAGCACTATAAAGATCTGGAGCCGGGTAAATGGGTGAAGGTGGATGGCTGGTACGGGCCCGACGAGGCCAAGAAAGAAATTTTGTCAGGCGTCGAAAACTACCGGCGCGAACTCAGCAAGGCATAAGGCCGTGCGCCTACGACTTGAACGGGTTGCGCTCATTCAGCTCATCTAAATAGGCCGACATACCCCGGCCTTCTTGCCTGAGAAAACGCTCGACGGCATCCGAGAACGACGGATGCGCTAACCAATGAGCCGACCATGTCTGCTCGGGCAAAAAGCCACGTGCCATTTTGTGTTCGCCTTGGGCGCCACCCTCAAAAGCGGCGATACCGTTCGCGATGCAAAACTCCAGTGGCTGGTAGTAAGCGGTCTCGAAGTGTAGGCAAGCGTGCTGCTCAATGCATCCCCAATAGCGGCCGTACAGCGCGCGCTGATCGTAGATCAGTAGCGATGCGGCGATTGGTCGCGCGTCGCGTTCAGCGATCACCAGTAAAACATGATCGGGCATGTGCTCGCCAATCCGCAAAAAGAAATCCAGATTCAGGTAGGGCGTTGAGTAATGCTCGCGATATGTTTGATCGTAGCAGCGTTTAAAAAACTGCAAATCTGCTTCGCTGGCATCGCGCCCGCGCACTTGCCGAAGCGAGATGCCAGCTTCCTGCACCTTGCGTCGCTCGGCGCGAATATTCTTTCGTTTCTTCTGCTCTAGCGTCGACAAGAACTGCTCAAAAGTATCGTAACCCTGGTTCTGCCAGTGAAACTGCACACCTTTGCGCAGCATAAAGCCCGCCGCAGCAAACAACGCGGCCTCCGGCTCGGTTGGGTACAGCACATGCGTCGAAGACAGGCCGCTGTTTCGCTGAAGTGCTTGCAGGGCATCGAGCAGCGCGGCGCGCCCTGCATCGTCATGCGCCATCAGACGAGCGCCGGTCACCGGGGTGAACGGAATAGCGCTCAGCAGTTTCGGGTAGTAGTCGATACCGTTGCGGCGGTAGGCATCGGCCCAGGCCCAATCGAAAACATACTCACCGTAGGAATGAAACTTGGCATACATCGGCAACGCCGCCACCAGCGCTTGTGACTGCCACAGCGTCAGGTACTGCGGCTGCCAACCTTTGTCTTCCGAGGCACTACCCGACTCATGCAGCGCATGCAAAAAGGCAAACGAGAGAAAGGGATTCGGCTGTGGCTGCGCCTGTACCAGCGCGTCCCACGCCGGCTGTCCGACCTCCGATAATGAAGAAACAATACGCGTGCGATAATCTGCGGTGTTTACAGTTTGAGTCATGCGCGCTTCGGCTCTCCATTATTTCTGTTCTTCGTGATGCCAGTCACTGTTGCTCTCGCTCAAATTAACAGTACGGTCGGTGATCTCGCCGGCAACAGCGCACGCATCATCGCGTCTGCGCGTCAAGCGTATGCCAGTGGCGCTGATATTTTGCTCACGCCCGAGTTATCGCTGGTTGGGTATCCCCCGGAAGATTTACTGCTGCGTCAGTCATTCTACGCAAAATCACATCATGCGTTGCATCAACTCGCGGCGCAACTGGCTGAGTTCAAGGACTTGCGGGTGATTGTTGGACATCCGCTGCGTGAGACGGGCGGCCGCCAGTACAACGCCGCGTCAGTCTTGATCGGCGGTGAAGTCGTACACACCTACCGCAAGCATGCATTACCCAATTACACCGTGTTTGATGAAAAGCGCTACTTCAGTGCGGCTGACGATGTATGCACATTTGATGTCAAAGGCACGCGCTTCGCTATCAATATCTGTGAAGACACTTGGTACGCTGAGATGCCGCGCAAGGCACGTGAGCAGGGCGCGCAGGTACTGCTGGTGCTGAATGCATCGCCGTATCACATGCACAAGCAGCATGTGCGTGTCGAGACCCTGCGCGACACGGTCAGCCATCAGCGGCTCGCCATGGCCTATGTAAATTGTGTAGGTGCGCAAGACGAGTTGGTCTTCGATGGCGCCTCATTCGTACTCGACGCAGCAGGCCAGGTACGCGCCCAGTTGAAGCCTTTCGAGGAAGATTTCATGCTGGTGTCGTTTGACGATGGCCAGCCAGTGCCAATGTCACTACCCGAGCCCCTGTCGCTTGAGTCACAGGTGTATTCGGCGTTGGTGCTTGGCGTGCGTGACTACGTGGGCAAGAACGGCTTCCCGGGCGCGATCATTGGCTTATCCGGTGGTGTTGATTCGGCGCTGACCTTGGCGATTGCGGTCGATGCGCTTGGCAAAGACAAGGTACGTGCAGTTATGATGCCCTCGCCCTACACGGCCGAGATATCCTGGATCGATGCACGTGATATGGCTGCGCGGCTAGGCGTGCGTTACGATGAAATTCCGATTGCAGATTGTTTTGATGCATTCCGCGATGCATTACAAACTGTATTCCAAGGTTTGGCCGAAGACACCACCGAAGAAAATCTGCAGGCGCGTATACGCGGCACCTTGCTGATGGCGCTTTCCAATAAAACCGGCGCGATTGTGCTCACCACCGGCAACAAGAGCGAGATGGCGACCGGCTACTGCACGCTGTATGGCGACATGGCCGGCGGCTATGCGGTGATCAAAGATATCCTCAAGACGATGGTGTATCGGCTATGTGATTATCGAAATGCTATTACCGAGGTTATTCCGCAGCGCATCTTGACCCGCGCGCCCTCCGCCGAGCTACGCCTCGACCAGCTCGATCAAGACTCTTTGCCGCCCTACGAGGTATTAGACGGTATCCTGCGGTTGTATATGGAAGAAGGCGAGGGCGTTGCAGAACTGTTGGCCGCGGGTTATCGTAAGGAAGATGTCGACCGCATCACGCGCCTAGTGAAGATCAACGAATACAAACGGCGACAGGCACCGGTCGGCCCGAGAATCACGCATCGAGCATTCGGCCGCGACTGGCGTTACCCGATTACGTCGAAGTTTAGTGAATAAGCAGATACACTCGTTCAAATTAGCCGATGGCGTGTAAGTGTCTGGGTGAAATATGAATTACCCGAACAAGGATTTGAAGAGTTGAAGATTTGAGGATTTAAAGATTTGAAGATTTGATGATGTGAAGATTTGAAGATGTGAGATTTAACTGGCCCGATGGATGCGTGAGCCATGTTCTATTTGCGAGAGGAGCGCCCGTGAAACAAATTACCGCCATTATCAAACCATTCAAGCTCGACGAGGTGCGCGAGTCGCTGGCCGCAGTTGGCGTGAGTGGACTAACCGTGACTGAAGTCAAAGGCTTCGGCCGACAGAAAGGCCATACCGAGCTGTACCGCGGCGCCGAATACGTGGTCGATTTTTTACCAAAGGTAAAAGTAGAACTCGTGGTGGACGACGAAAGCGTTGACCACGCGATCGAGGCGATCGTCAAAGCCGCGCGCACCGGCAAGATCGGTGACGGTAAAATCTTTGTCACCGCAGTCGAGCAGGTGGTACGGATTCGTACCGGCGAAACCGGGCCAGACGCGGTGTAATTACGCCTTCAGCAGTACCATCAGCGCGCCGGAACCCCCATCAGCCGCGCGCGCGGTACAAAAGGCGATGACCTCATCTTTCTGTACCAGCCAGTTTCTGACTTTGCTTTTCAGGACGGGCTTCTTGTCCATCGAGCCCAAGCCTTTGCCATGAATAATGCGCACGCAGCGCACGCCGCGTTTGACCGCATCGCGAATAAACTGGCCGATCGCCTCACGCGCTTGATCCACGCGCAGGCCGTGAAGGTCGAGCTGATCTTGTGTCACCCAACCACCGCTGCGTAATTTTTTCAATACATCCAGGCCAACACCAGGTCGTGCGTAGCTGAGCGCGTCATCCGTCTCGAGTAGCGTCTCAATACTGAACTCATCCGATAGCGATTCTTTCAGTACGGCTTCGTCGTCGGCAATACGCTGCTGCGCAATCGGTGATGGTTTGGGCGGCGGGTGAAGCACGCGCGGCGCGGTGTTGAGTGGTTTGACATCGCCCACGCTATTGCGAAACAAATTAGCCTCACGCTCGCGCTGCGCTGCCAGCTCGCGTTGTTTACGCTCCGCTTCGGCGTGCGCGGCTGCTTTTTCTTGCAGACGCTGCTGCAAGGCCTTCAGTTCAGCGAGATTTTTCATGTGAAGGCCGGGATCAGTTTTTTACTCGAGTGCCTCAAGATACCGCTGCGCGTCCAACGCCGCCATACAGCCGGTACCGGCACTGGTAATCGCCTGGCGGTAAATATGGTCTTGCACATCACCGGCTGCGAATACGCCCTCGACCGAGGTCATGGTTGCCATACCATCGAGACCGCTACGCGTGACGATGTAGCCGTTGTTCATGTGTAGCTGACCTTCAAAAATGCCGGTGTTCGGTTTATGCCCGATGGCGACAAACAGCCCATGCACGGATAACGAAGACACTGCGCCATCGGCAGTGCTCTTGATTTTCAGGCCAGTCACACCGCTGCCATCGCCGGTTACCTCATCAAGCGTGTGATTCCACTTGATCTCGATTTTGCCTTCATTCACTTTAGCCATCAGCCGATCAATCATGATCGGCTCAGCGCGAAACTTGTCGCGGCGGTGAATCATCGTCACCTTGCTCGCGATATTTGAAAGATAGAGCGCCTCTTCCACCGCGGTGTTACCACCACCCACCACCGCTACTTCCTGGTTCTTGTAGAAGAAGCCATCACACGTCGCGCAGGCGGATACACCTTTGCCCATAAAAGCCTGCTCCGAGGGCAGCCCAAGGTATTGCGCCGAGGCGCCGGTCGCGATGATCAGGGCATCGCAGGTGTAGCTGCCGCTGTCGCCGTCCAGCCGGAACGGGCGCTGGTTGAGGTGAACGGTATGAATGTGATCGAACGCGATCTCGGTACTAAAACGTTCGGCATGCTGAAGCAGACGCTGCATCAGCTCGGGGCCTTGCACGCCCATCGGGTCGCCGGGCCAGTTTTCGACGTCGGTGGTGGTCATCAGCTGACCGCCTTGCTCGACACCGGTGACCAGCACCGGGTTCAAATTGGCGCGGGCAGCGTAGACGGCGGCGCTGTAGCCGGCAGGGCCTGAACCAACGATCAATACGCGGGCATGCTTGGGTAGGGACATGGGAATCTTCTAGGATGAACAATAAATCGAGCGGTAGGGCGGCTTGTTTTCGCAGTTTCAGTCGCGTGGACGGAGTATCATCCGGTGTTGGATGGTGCGATATTGCCCTGCACAACAAACCGAAATTATAGTGGAACAGCCCGCCTCGCTGCGGGCTGCCAAAAACTAGTCCTCCATGACCCGAACCGGCACTCGATACTCCAGCGCTCAGCCCGAGACGCCCGCCACCGACGCGCTGCCGAACCGACTGCTGCGTTTGCTGTCCGAGGCGCGCTGGGTGGCGTTTGCGGTGCTGGGTGTGTATCTGACGTTGGTGCTGTACACCTACACCCCGGCCGACTCCGGCTGGTCGCACGCCGGCATGAGCGCGCGTCCCACCAACTGGGGCGGCTCCGCAGGCGCTTGGCTGGCTGACCTGATGCTGTACGTGTTTGGTTTCTCTGCCTGGTGGTTCTGCATCGCGCTGCTGGCCTCGGTTTGGGTGAGTTACCGGTATCTGGCGCAGCGATTCTTGCTCAACAAGCAGCAAGAAAAACGTCACCGCTATGAGGGTCTGATTCGGGGTAGCGGGTTTGTATTGCTCATTCTCGGCAGCTGTTCGCTCGAGTTCATGCGCATGTATACATGGAAGGTACAGCTACCACGCGACCCTGGCGGTGTGCTGGGCGAGACGCTGGGCGGCTTTGCACAAAGCTCACTCGGGTTTAATGGCGCAACGCTCATCCTGTTAATGGTGTTCGGTCTTGGTTTCTCGCTGTGCTTTCATGTGTCGTGGTTGGCCGTTGCTGAAAAACTCGGTGGTGCGATTGAAGGGACGGCGCAATGGCTGCTGCAAATGTACCGCGCCTATCAAGACCGCAAGATCGGTGAGGTCGCTATCGTCAAGCGCGAAGAGGCCGTCGTCAAAGAACGCGAAAAATTTGTCGAAGCGCCACCGATACAAATCGTGCCGCAAGTCGTGCATGTACCGAAATCCGAGCGTGTCGAGAAAGAGAAGCAGGTATCGCTGTTCCTTGATATGCCCGACACTAACCTGCCGCCGCTATCGCTGCTGGATGAACCACCCACCGAGCAAGAAACCGTTAGCGTCGAGACGCTGGAGTACACCAGCCGCCTGATCGAGAAAAAACTGGGTGACTTTGGCGTTGAGGTCAAAGTTGTTGCCGCTTATCCAGGCCCAGTCATTACCCGCTATGAGATCGAGCCTGCTACGGGTGTCAAGGGCAGCCAGATCGTGAACCTTGCGCGCGACCTGGCGCGTGCCTTGTCGCTCACCTCGATACGCGTCGTGGAAACCATCCCCGGCAAAAACTACATGGGCCTCGAGCTGCCGAATCCCAAGCGGCAGATTGTGCGTTTGTCAGAGATTGTCGGCTCCAAGGTCTATAACGACACCGCGTCAACGCTGAGTGTCGGCTTGGGTAAAGATATTGCCGGCAACCCGGTCGTCGCTGATCTGGCCAAGATGCCGCACTTGCTGGTGGCGGGTACCACTGGCTCAGGTAAATCGGTCGGTATTAACGCGACGATTTTGTCATTGCTGTACAAAGCCGATCCGAATCAAGTAAGGCTGATCCTCATTGACCCGAAAATGCTCGAGCTCTCGATTTACGAGGGCATACCGCATCTGCTCGCGCCCGTGGTGACCGATATGCGTCAGGCCGGCCATGCACTGAATTGGGCTGTGAATGAGATGGAGCGTCGCTACAAGCTGATGTCTAAGCTTGGTGTGCGTAATCTCGCAGGCTTTAACCAAAAAATTGCTGACGCCAGCAAAAAATCACAAAAGATTCCTAACCCCTTCAGCCTGACGCCGGATGCACCCGAACCATTAGAAAAGCTACCCACCATCGTGATCATCATCGATGAGTTAGCCGATCTAATGATGGTGGTGGGTAAAAAAGTCGAAGAGCTGATCGCGCGCATCGCGCAAAAAGCACGTGCTGCCGGCATTCATCTGATACTCGCAACCCAACGTCCTTCGGTGGATGTGATTACTGGCTTGATTAAAGCGAACGTACCGACACGCATTGCGTTTCAGGTATCTTCAAAAATCGATTCACGCACGATTCTTGATCAACAAGGCGCCGAGGCCTTGCTGGGTATGGGCGACATGCTCTACCTGCCGCCGGGCACTGGATTGCCAGTGCGTGTGCATGGTGCGTTTGTGTCGGATGATGAAGTTCATCGCGTAGTTGAGCACTTGCGTGCGCAAGGCGAGCCCAACTACATCGAGGGCATACTTGAGGGCGGTGTTACCGAAGGTGGTGAGCTAGGTAGTCTTGATGGCCCGGCTGGCGAGGCCGATCCTATGTACGATCAGGCGGTGGCCATCGTACTCAAGCATCGTCGAGCATCTATCTCACTGGTGCAGCGTCATCTGCGCATTGGCTATAACCGCGCCGCGCGTTTACTCGAGCAAATGGAGCAGAGTGGTTTGGTGTCATCCATGCAGTCCAACGGTAACCGCGAGATTTTAGTGCCGCACTCGCAGGCGGAATGAGTATCTTCAAGCCAGGCAATATGTTGAACCGAACTTCTGTTCTTTCAGTGCGCATCAGCAAGTTAGCTACCTTGGTTGCGGCGGTAAGCGTTATCAGCATGCCGACCGTAGCGCACGCCAACGCGCTTGAACAATTCAAGCGCTTCGTGACTGAAACGCGTTCTGCACGTGGCGAGTTTAATCAGCGCATGGTGAAGGGCGAGGGCGACAAGCTGCGTGTGTCTAGTCAATCAAGTGGTACGTTCGCGTTTTCACGGCCGGGTAAGTTTATCTGGAACTATAAAAAACCCTACGAGCAGGTATTGCAGTCGGATGGCAATAATATGTACATCCACGACCAAGACTTGAACCAGGTCACCGTACGCGCTTTGGGTAATGCGATCGGCTCGTCGCCGGCAGCGATTCTATTTGGCAGCAACGATCTCGAGAAAAACTTCACCCTCTCCGATGCGGGTAACAAAGATGGTATCGATTGGTTGCAGGCCATACCAAAAGCCAAAGATACGCAATTCGAACGCATTGGCATTGGCCTGCGTGATGGGCTGCCGGTAGGTATGGAGCTACGCGATAGTTTTGGTCAGGTCTCGGTGATCAACTTCACCCGCTTCGAAAAAAACCCTTCACTACCCGCGAATCAATTCAAGTTTGTGATGCCCAAGGGCGCTGATTTATTGCAGCAATAGCGTGATATGGCTGCCCCTCTAGCCGAACGGCTGCGTCCCGCAACACTCGATCAGGTTATTGGCCAGCACCACTTGCTTGGCGCGGGTAAACCGCTGCGCGTTGCCTTTGAATCCAAGCAGCCGCATTCCATGATTCTTTGGGGTCCGCCCGGCGTCGGCAAGACCACGCTGGCGCGCCTGATGGCGCAGGGCTTCAATGCAGAGTTCATCGCGCTATCTGCGGTACTGTCTGGCGTAAAAGACATCCGCGAGGCGGTCGAGCGCGCACAACTGCTGCAAGCAACCTCTGGCCGCCCGACCATCTTGTTTGTCGATGAGGTGCATCGGTTCAACAAAAGCCAGCAAGATGCTTTTCTGCCGCACGTAGAAAGTGGTCTGTTTACCTTTATTGGTGCCACTACAGAAAATCCTTCATTCGAAGTCAACGGCGCGCTTTTATCACGGGCGGCAGTTTATGTACTTCAGCCGCTTGGCGATGAAGATTTATCACAGCTGCTGCTGCGTGCGCTGACGCTCGATGAACCGTTTGCTATTGAAGACGAAGCCAAAGCGATGCTGGTAGCGAGTGCTGATGGTGACGGTCGCAAACTACTCAACAACACAGAAATCATCCTTCGAGCTGCAGCGCAAAGTGGCAAGCAAACGATCGATACCGCCTTGCTGCAGCAGACCTTAGGTGATGCATTGCGTCGTTTCGATAAAGGCGGCGATACGTTTTATGATCAGATCTCGGCGCTGCATAAATCCGTGCGCGGCTCGAACCCTGATGCGGCGCTGTACTGGCTAGTGCGGATGCTTGATGGCGGTGCCGATCCGCGTTATCTATCGCGGCGACTGATCCGCATGGCGGCAGAAGATATTGGTTTGGCCGATCCACGCGCGCTCAGGCTTGCCTTGGACGCTGCCGAAACCTATGAGCGGCTCGGCTCACCCGAAGGTGAGTTGGCACTGGCCGAAGCCGCCGTGTACCTGGCATGCGCTGCAAAATCCAACGCTGTCTATAACGCCTATAACCAGGTGCGTGCTTTCGTCGCTAAAGACCAAAGCCGATCCGTGCCCGAGCATCTGCGTAATGCGCCGACCAAGCTGATGAAACAGCTCGGCTACGGCAAGTTGTACCGCTACGCGCACGACGAGCCTGAAGCCTATGCAGCGGGTGAGCAGTACCTGCCAGACGGTTTGGGCGACCCGGTCTGGTACCAGCCCACGCCGAGGGGTCTTGAAGGCAAGATCGCCGAGAAGTTGGCGTATCTGAGGAAGTTGGATGCGGAGGCGAAAAGTAAGTAAACAGACTAGCTGTACCAATCTCGGCTCCGATTTGGACCGGTTCCTTGCCAACCTCGCTTGGTACAATGCTACAAAATCTAGCAATCTGATGGCACCATGATCGATATCCACCTCCTCCGTAAAGACATCCACGCTGTCGCCGAGCGACTCGCCCACCGAAAATTCAAGCTCGACATCGATGCTTTCAATGCGCTTGAAAGTGAGCGCAAATCGATACAGGCGCGTACCGAAGAGCTGCAGGCACAACGTAACAGTCTATCCAAGCAAATCGGCATTTTAAAAAGCAAAGGCGAAGACGCCAGTGCCGTCATGTCTCAGGTGAGTGGCATTGGCGATGAGCTGAAAAGCTCCGCTGAAAAACTAGAAGCATTACAAGAGCAGATATCGGCCTTTGTGCTATCCATACCCAATATCCCGCATGAATCGGTACCGCTAGGGCAAGACGAAAGTGCGAATATCGAGATTCGTAAAGTCGGAACGCCACGGCAGTTTGACTTTGAAGTCAAAGATCATGTCGATATTGGCGAGCCGCTAGGGCTCGATTTCGATACAGGTGCCAAACTTTCTGGTGCCAGGTTCAGCGTCATGCGATCAGGTATGGCGCGCCTGCATCGCGCTATTGCGCAGTTCATGCTTGATACCCACGCAGCCGAGCACGGCTACACCGAGTGCTACACACCCTACATAGTGAACAGCAATTCCCTCAAAGGCACCGGGCAGTTACCAAAGTTTGAGGCGGATCTGTTTGCCGTAAAAAAAGGCGGGCAGGAAGGGGAAAGCGAGTCTTTGTACCTGATACCTACCGCAGAGGTGACGCTGACCAATTTCGTCAGCGATGAAATTGTCTCTGCAGAATCGCTGCCCATCAGGTTAGTCGCGCACTCGCCGTGTTTCCGGTCCGAGGCGGGTAGCTACGGTAGAGACACCCGCGGCATGATTCGTCAGCATCAGTTTGACAAAGTCGAGATGGTGCATATCACGCATCCCGAGCACTCGTACCAGCAATTGGAAGAGATGTGCAGTCACGCCGAGAATATCCTCAAAAAACTCGGCCTACCTTATCGCGTGATTACGCTCTGCACGGGTGATATGGGTTTTGGTGCAGCCAAAACCTATGATCTAGAAGTTTGGCTGCCCGCACAAAACACTTATCGAGAAATTTCTTCGGTATCCAACTGCGAAGCATTTCAGGCGCGGCGCATGCAAGCCCGTTTCAGAAATGCGCAAGATAAACCTGAGCTAGTGCATACCTTGAATGGCTCTGGCTTGGCAGTTGGCCGCACGCTAGTGGCTATTCTGGAAAACTACCAGCAGGCGGATGGTAGCGTGACAGTTCCAGAGGCGCTCTGGCCGTACATGGGTGGGTTGAAAGTGCTCAAGCCCTAAGCAAGCGCATCTCGGGCTTGCGTTGGTCGATAGGTTGGTGGAATCTGCTACAATCCGCCCCTTTTGGAAATGATCACAACGTTTTCGACTCGGAGAGGTGGCAGAGTGGTCGAATGTACCTGACTCGAAATCAGGCGTACCGCAAGGTACCGTGGGTTCGAATCCCACCCTCTCCGCCAAGAGACAAGCAAATAAGCGCTTTTTAGCGCTATTTTTATTTTTACATACCAAAAGACATACCAAAAAATAAGGTGACTTCGACAGCTATTCGGCAAGCCTGATCCCCTTTGCCAAGCACTCTGCCACTCAATTTTTAATTGTTTGTCACCCCCCCTTACCCCCCTGCGTTTTGCT
>Ga0194130_10001002_pt1 | contig 48480 bp, 44 predicted proteins | sample TA2KigsurfametaG_FD_160084 | JGI IMG/M metagenome (GOLD analysis project Ga0194130, IMG submission 160084) | Freshwater microbial communities from Lake Tanganyika, Tanzania - TA2015050 Kigoma 12 surface | ecosystem: Environmental > Aquatic > Freshwater > Lake | place: Tanzania: Lake Tanganyika...
ATTCAGCCTCTCTCCCATCCCCCTCGCCTCGATGCTTCCAGAATGATATCACTTTGACATCCCCTACCACCGCTCCGGAGTCCCCCATATGCCCCGTCAAGCCTCCTACAAAGCCGCTCCCGGCCTGCCGATGCTCGTCGCCCTCCTCGCCAGTAGCGCCGCACTGGCTTGGTTCACCGCCTCCCGCTTCATCGTCGGGGCCAACCCCCTCGGCCTGATCGGCGCGATCGCGTTCATCACCGCGCTCGTCAGCCTCGGCGGCTTCTTCATCGTCCAGCCCAACGAGGCGAAGGCGCTCGTCCTCTTCGGCACCTACCAGGGCACCGTCAGCCAGGATGGCTTCTGGTGGGCCAACCCGTTCGTGACGAAGCAGACCATCTCGCTCCGCGTGCGGAACTTCGAGACGGCCAAGCTAAAAGTGAACGACAACCACTCGAACCCGATCGAGATCGGCGCGATCGTCGTCTGGAAGGTCGTGGATTCCGCCGAGGCGCTCTTCGAGGTCGATGACTACGTGCGGTACGTCGAGGTGCAGGCGGAATCAGCGCTCCGGACGGTGGCGACGCAGTACCCGTACGATTCGCACGCCGCCGGCGAGCACTCACTTTCGACGCACACCGAAGAGGTCTCGCACGCGCTCGAGCAGGCCCTCGCGGACCGGCTCCGGAAGGCGGGGGTCGAGGTCGTCGAGGCTCGGATCTCGCACCTCGCCTACTCGCCGGAGATTGCGGCCGCGATGCTGCAGCGGCAGCAGGCGAGCGCGATCATCGCGGCGCGTCAGAAGATCGTCGAGGGCGCGGTCGGGATGGTCGAGATGGCGCTCGGGATGCTCAGCGAAAAGGCGATCGTGCAGTTAGATGAAGAACGGAAGGCCGCGATGGTGAGCAACCTCCTCGTGGTGCTCTGCTCGGAGCGCTCGTCGCAGCCCGTGGTGAACGCCGGCTCGATCTACTAGGCGCGGCGTGGCCGAGAAGAAGGCCTTCCTCCTGCGCGTCGACCGCGCGCTGCTCGACGCCCTGCAACGCTGGGCGGACGACGAGCTACGCTCGGTCAACGGACAGATCGAGTTCCTCCTGCGCGATGCCCTCGCGAAGACCGGCCGCACCCCGAAGGCGCGGACCGGTCGCCCCTCCTCCGAGACGTGATGCCGATGCCCCGATCCGCGACCCGACGCCTCACCATGAAGCTGGCGGCGATGCTCGCCGTGCTCCTGCCCCTCGCCCCGCGCCCCACCCCCGCGCAGACCACCGCACCGCGACAGGCGGTGATCCTGCTGCTTAAGGGCACCGACACTCTCCTCGTGGAGCGGGTGCAGCGCACCGCGACCGGCGCCACCGGCGTCATCGTCGGCAACGGGATGCCGCGGATTTCGCTCCGGTACACGATTGCGCCGGACCAGTCGATCCCCGCGGCGGAGTTCGATGTATTCGGCCCGGCGGCCGCGGCCGATGCGGCACCGATGCAGTCCGGCGCCATCACCTTCCGCGGCGACAGCGCGCACCTCGAGATCCGCGCAGGTGGCGTCACGCGCCCACTGCATCTGGCGACCCGCGCTGGTGCGCTACCGCTGATGAACAACGATTTCATCGCGATGGAGCAGATGGTGCGGACGGCTCGAGCGCGTGGGGTCCGCTCGCTCACGCGTCCCCTCTTCGCACTGGCGGGCGCAGCCACCCTCGACGGCACCATCGAACTCGTCGGCGCCGACAGCGTGCGACTCCGCATCGGCCCCAGTGTGATCGAGGCCGCCGTGGATGCGGCCGGGAACATCAGCGGTGGTCGGATCCCGGCGCAGGAGGTCCGCATCATCGTGGTCACCGGCGCCGAAGCGGCCCGCGTCCCGTATGGCCGCCCTGACTACTCGGCCCCGGCGGGCGCACCATACACCGCAGAAGAAGTCTCTGTGAAGACACCGGCGGGCCATACTCTCGCCGGCACACTCACGCGTCCGCCGAGCGCCGGTCGCGTGCCCGCGGTCGTCACCATCACCGGCTCCGGGATGCAGGACCGCGACGAGTACATCCCCTTCGCCGGGGGCGTGCGGCCCTTCCGTCAGATCGCGGACACCCTCGGCCGCCGTGGCATCGCCGTGCTCCGACTCGACGACCGCGGCGCCGGCGGATCCGGTGGCGACGTGAATGGGACGAGCGCCGACTTCGCCGATGACATCCGCGCGGCGGTCGCGTACCTCCGAGGGCGCGCCGACATCGACCCGGCGCGCATCGCGCTCGTCGGGCACAGCGAAGGGGGGATGATCGCTCCGATGATCGCCGCGAGCGACCCACGACTCGCAGCGATCGTCCTGATGGCGGGTCCCGCCTTCTCCGGACGCGAGATCATCGACTACCAGACCGCGAATCTCGTGCGTGGCGACACCACGATCCCCGCCGGCGCGAAGGACTCGGCGCTCCGCGCGACGCGCGCGCAGGTGGACTCCAGCGCCGCCGGCTCCCCTTGGCTTCGCTACTTCCTCACCTACGACCCACTCCCGACGGCCCGACGCGTCCGGCAGCCGGTCCTGATCCTGCAGGGCGCGACCGACCAACAGGTGCGGCCGGTGGAGGCTGAGCGACTCGAGGCCACGTTACGCGGCGCCGGCAACGCGCGAGTGACCCGCGTGACCTTCCCCGATCGGAATCATCTCTTCCTGCGCGACCCCGATGGGTTCCCGGGACGCTATGCCCGCCTCACGAACCCGCGCATCGATGGTGAGGTGCTCGGCACCCTTGCCGACTGGCTCTCCACGACATTCACCTCCGTTCGCTGAACCGATGGCACACACCCACCTCGCACCGCGTCGGTCCCGACGCCTCCTCGCCGCGCTGCTGGTCGGAACGCTCCCGGTCACGTCGCCGCTGCCGGGCCAATCGGCGCCCTCGCGCGCGTGGGCGCCTGCCCTCGACAGCGTCGTGACCGCCGCGCTCACCCGCACACAGACGCCTGGCGTCCAGGTTGCGGTCGTCGTCGATGGTGCACTCGTCTACGAGCGCGGCCTCGGGCTCGCGGATGTGGAGTCGAAGCGCCCGGTCACCACGCGCACGCTCTTCCGCGTGGGGTCGGTCACGAAGATGATCACCGCTGCGACCCTCGGCGAACTCGCCGCGACCGGCGCACTCGACCTCCGGGCGCCCATCCGCCGGTACGTGCCCGAGCTCGCCCAGCGACAGGTGGGCGAGGCGACGTCGCATCAGCTTCTCACGCACACCGCGGGGTGGATCGACAATGCGATCCCGTACGGGCGGATGGGCGAGGGCGCGCTCGGCGAGGTGATGCGAGAGGTCGGCGACACCCTGCGTTTCACCGAGCCAGGGCGCGTGCTCTCCTACTCGAATCCTGCCTACTCGATGGCCGGATATGTGGCCGAGCGGGCGGGGGGTGCCCGGTTCGCCGCCCTCGCGGAGCGACTCGTCCTCCGACCGACGGGAATGGCGCGCTCGACGTTCCGGCCCCTCGAGGCGATGACCACCGACTTCTCGCAGGGGCATCTGGGCGCACCCGGGAGTGCCGCCACACTCGTGCGACCCTACACCGAGAATACCGCGCAGTGGGCGGCGGGGTTCCTCTTCTCCACGGCCGGGGAGCTCGCGCGATTCGCCACCGCGATGATGCAGGGCGGAGAGCTCGACGGTCGTCGGGTGCTCGCGGCCTCGACGGTCGCGCAACTGAGCACGGGGCACCAGGCGATCCCCGGTGACTCGACCGTACGCTACGGGTACGGTCTGATCGTCGGGACCCGTAACGGTGCTCGGCAGTGGGGACACGCCGGCGCCATCGTCGGCTTTGACGCAGTCGTCACGATGTGGCCCGATCGGCGGATCGCGGTCATCGTGCTCGACAACCGGAGTGGCAACCCGATGCCGGAGATCGACGCCTTCGTGCGGGAGCGGGTCGTGGGCCTCCCGCGGGCGACGCCTCCGCCGGTGGTCGCGCCGCGCACTGGGACCGCCGAGGAGCGTGCGCGCGTAGCCGGGACCTACGCGCAGGGGGCGACGCGCGTCAGCATCACGGCCGGCTCAGATACGCTCCGGTTCTCTCAGGGGCCAGCGACACTCCCAGCTCTCCTTGTGGGCGAGGACCGCCTCCGGGTCCTCGTGCCGACCGGAGATCCGACCGAACTTCTGCTGGTGCGTGACGCGACCGGACGCGTGACGTACCTGCATCAGGGCCTCCGCGCCCTCGCGCTCCAACCATAGCCGCGCGGCCGATGCCGATCCTTCGGATTCTGCCGTTCGGGGTGTTCGCCCTCCTGCTCGCCTTCGCGGTGGGTACGTATCCCGATCTCCCCTCACAGATCCCGACGAACTTCGACGTCGGCGGTGCGGTGACGGGGATGCGCACGAAGTCGATCCAGAGCTGGTTCGGTCTCCCCTTCATCGCGCTCGGCGTGCACCTGCTCCTGCTGACGCTGATCCAGATGCTCCCGAGCAAGCCCCACCTCTTCAACTTCCCGGACAAGGAACGCTTCCTGCGCCTGCCGGCGTCCTACCGCGGTCCGGTGATCGCCGCGATGCAATGGACGCTCGACCTGACGTCGCTGCTGGTGATGCTCCTGATGGCGTCGATCCAGGTGATAATGTGGCGTGCAGCGCACGGGAAGACCGACGCGCTCGCGCACTTGGGCCTGCTCCTCTTCAGCATCGTCCTCGGTCCGGCCATCCTGATCAGCATCACGCGGGTGACGAACGCGGTGGATGCGGCCGAACGCCGCTGGCGCGCTGCGGAGCGCGCCTAGCGGTACGTCTCGAAAAACCCGCGCCCGTCACCTACCAGGGGCACACCGCCGAGCCGCCCGCCGAGCCGCGCGATTCCCTTCATCTGCACGAGAAGCGGCCGTGCCGCATCGCCGCGCGCGGCAGGCGACCGTCGCACATCCGAGGCCATCGCGTCCTCGATCTCTAGGCCGATGCGCAGCGTGTCCGCACCTCGCACATCCTCCATCACCGCGCGCGTCGGGATGCGGATCGTGCGCCCGTCGACGACCCGGGTGCCGCCGTCCTCGTAGCGGATCGTCGCGGGCCGGAAGATCGCGCGGAACCCGAGCGAGTCGACGAGATACACGAAGAGCGGCTCGCGCACATCGTCCACCCCACCGCGATGCACCCGCCCGTAGAGCAGCGTGTACGCGCCGGCGCGCGCCGAGCCCCACTCCCACTGGACGTCACGCCAAACGCCCCAGTTGTGATCGTGATACGCCTGCGCTGCGCGGAAGCGCTCGCAACGTCCGGCGACACACAGCTCTCCATTGGCGGTGGCGCGGAGTGCTGGGACGGCGTAGCCGCTCACGAGTGACTCGCCCCCGATGCTCGCGCCGGGGAAATACGCCCCCGGCGCCGGCGTGACGGTCAGGGCTAGCGTCGCGCGGGCACCGGTGCCGGGCTCCACGGCCTCCGCGGTCACACGATAGCGGCCATCGGGGAGCACCTCGACGCGATCTTCCCCGAGCGCGAGGTCGGCACGCGCGGTGTCGAGCCGGATGCGCGATGGGGGGACGAGGCGCACGAAACGCCGCTCTCCCCTCCCCTGCTCGTGCACGGTGAGAAGCACCTGGCCGCCCCACTCACCACGTGGGACATCACCGCCCACCGCGAGCGTGAGGAAGGCCCATCGCTTCCCATCGTCGGAGAGCACGTTGAAGTAGTGCCACTCACCCCACGTGCGCCGCTCCTCGACCGGGACCACCGACGGCGTGAAATGGAAGCGATCGATCTCGTGCCGCAGCTCCACTTGCGTGGGCGCGAGCCACCGTTGATCTGCGTCGTCGTCGGTCCACGCGCCCGCGACGATCGTCGGCGCGGCACCGACCGCCTCGGTGGCGGAGGGGAGCTCACCGAGCGCCCGGACCGCGTGCTCGACTCCGGCGTGGCGGACATACAGCAGCACGCCATCCGTCTGCGGCGCGACCGCGGTCACCTGCGGCGCCAGCCGCGGCGAAGCGAGCAGCTGGCGATGTACGAAGCGCGCGTTCGCGATCGAGACGAACATCCCGCCGACCCCGCCCGTCTTCATCACCTCGAGATCGAGCCCCTCCGGCAGCACCGTGACATCCCCGCCACCGACGAGCTTCTCGTCCAACGACTGGGCGACCATCGCCTCCCCGATCGCGAGCAGGGTGATCATCACGCCGACGCCGAGCCCGAAACCGCCGAGCAGAAACGCGGAGCGCCACGGGCGGTCGAGGAGGCCGCGGAGCGCGAGGGTCCAGATCACGCGGTCGCCTCGAGGGGTCGCCGCACGACATCGTCCACGATGACGCCGTCCCGCATATGCACGACGCGACGCGCCGCCTGCGCAAGCTCTTCATCGTGCGTGACGGTGACGATCGTGGTGCCGTCGTGATTGAGCCGGTCGAGCAGCGCGATCATCTCCGCCCCGGTGCGCGCGTCGAGCTCACCGGTGGGCTCATCCGCGAGGAGGAGCGCCGGGCGATTCGCGAGCGCGCGGGCGATCGCCACGCGCTGCTGCTCCCCACCGGAGAGCTGGAAGGGACGATGCTCGGCCCGCCCGTCGAGTCCCACATACGCGAGGAGTTCGCGGGCGCGCGCCGAACGCGCGGCGCGCGGCATCCGGGCCTCAGCCATCGGCAGCTCGACGTTCTCGGCCGCCGTGAGCGTGGGCATCAGGTAGAACCGCTGGAAGACGAAGCCGACCCCGGTGAGCCGGAAGCGAGTGGCCTCGGCGTCGCCAAGCGCGGATACATCCCGGCCGGCGATGACGATGCGGCCCGCCGTCGGGCGGTCGATGGCGCCGAGGAGGTTGAGCAGCGTGGACTTGCCGCAGCCGCTCGGCCCGACGACCGCGACCCATTCACCGGCCATCACGTCGAGGGAGAGACCACGCACCGCCTCGACGGAGCGGCCGGCGAGCGGATAGGCGCGCCGGATCGACTGGGCGCTGAGGACGGGGGTGACGGTCACGCGACGGCCTCCTCGCGCAGGGTCGTGGCGATGGGAAGCGTGGCGGCGCGCCAAGCGGGCCAAACGCCAGCCGCGATGCCGCAGCAGACGAGGAGGCCGAGCGCTCGGAACGCCGCACCGGGCTCGAAGCGGAAGAAGTCGAACGCGGCCGGGAGGCCGGGGAAGGTGGCGAGGATGCCGTTGAGCCAGCGCGCGGTCACGAGGCCGAGCCCGAGTCCGAGCGTCGCGCCGGCGAGGGAGAGCGCCACGCCCTCGAGCACGATCTGCGAGACGATGCGCGCGCGGGCCACGCCGATGGCGCGCATCACGGCGATCTCGCCGATGCGCTCGTTGACGGAGACGGTCACGAGGGTGGTGACGAGGAGGAAGCCGACCGCGAGCGACACGGAGGCGAGGATGAAGGCGAGCTGCCGGAAGTAGCCGAGTCGTTCGTCGACGAACTTGAGCGCGGCCTCGGTGGAGAGCGCGGTGAGGCGTGCCTCGCTCGCCTCGATGCGCGCGGCGACCGCCTCAGCGTCCGCCGCCCCGCGGGTCTCGACGAGGAGGACGGAGACACGGTCGGCGCGATCGGCGCCACCCATCGCCTGTGCGGTGGCGAGCGGGACGGCAGCCGCGCGGTCGGAGGCGGCGAGCATCTGGAAGCGACCCTGGCCGACGATACGGAGCGTGCGTTCCCCCGTGGCGCGCCGGAGCTGTGGGTCGTATCCCCCCGCGACGCGGACCGTGTCGCCGAGGGCACGGCCGGTCGCGGCGAGCCAAGCCGTGCTCACGACGATCTCGTCGGCGGCGGCGAGGTCATGCCCCGCCTCGAGGCGATAATCCCCCTGCGCCGCGGGATCGATGCCGAGCAGGAATCCCGCGACGACACCGGCATCGACGGCGACGAAGTGCTTTCCCCCGAGGACAGGACCGACGCGGACGATGTCCGGATCGGCGCGAAGCGTCGCGACGAGCGCCGTGGCGCCGCCGACGGTGGCCTCGGAGTCGAACGGCATCGTGCCACGCGGAGTCAGCCGCAGCTGGAATCCCTGCTGATCGATGAACCCCCGGAAGCTCTCACGCATCCCCGACCCGAGCATCACCATATCGAGGAGCATCGCGGCCGCGACAGCGACGCCGGCGACCGTGAGAGCGGTGCGCGCCCGGCGACGAGTGAGTGCAGCGATGGCGAGTCGCGCGATCATCGACCGACGAGCTCCAGGGGGGCGGTGCGGACAAGCCGCCGCCCAGCGAGGATCCCACTCACCACGCCGAGCACGAGTGAGAGTGCGACCGCGAACCCAACGATGCCGGGCGTCACGAGCGTGAAGCGGAGCGGGGTCTGATACACGCCCTGGTAGTACCAGTTCACGATGGCCGAGGCGGCCCAGCCGAGCGCGGCGCCGAGGATGCTGCCGATGAGGGCCACGAGCGTCGCCTCGAGGACGATCGCGCGGAGCACCGTCGCGCGAGCGCATCCGATGAGGCGGAGCGCACCGACGTCGCGGCGGCGCTCATCGACCTTGAGCAGGGTGATGCAGAGGAGGAAGATCGCGCTCGCGACGATCGTGATCACGCCGATGGCGCGATGGAAGCGGTTCACCACGCGAAAGGTGGAAGAGGTCTCGACCGCGACCGCCGATGCCGGATAGGCGCGGAAGCCGAACGCCGACTGGTTGATGGCCGCGGCGACCCGATCCGGTGCCGCGGCGTCGCCCGACGGCGCCCCACGCGACCGCACCGCGAACCGACCGACACGGTCACCGCTCCCCGTGAGGCTCTGCAAGTGGTCGAGATGGAGCCGGACCTTGAACTCGTCGCGTGCGACCTCGCTCGGGTCCGCCCCGCGCCGCGTGATCGCCGCGATCCGGACGAGGTCGCCGGGTGAGCCCGCTGTCGCGGCAAGCCGGACGGTGTCACCCACGGCGAGACCCGCGGCAGCGGCGAGCCGTTCGTCGATCGCGATGGTCCGGGGCGCCGCTGGCGTCGACACCTGCGCGCTGACTGACGCCGGCCGAAAGGTCGGCAGGAGCAGGACGCCGGCGAGCAGGCCGGCGAGCAGCGGTCGGGGGGCGGGGGGCATCAGGAGAGGTGCGACTTCGGGACGTATGCCGCGCTGGGGCTGGAAGTTCCCGTCGCGATGACGCGCGGAACGACCCGCGGTGCTACCGCGCGCCCTTTCGGGTAGCCGCTCGGGTGGCGGCCCGTGCGGCCGGGATCGGTGCGCCGTGCGGATCGCGGGTCGGATGCCCGAGGGCGTCGGCCATCCGCTCGATGAGCGCGTCGCTGGCGGCGTGTTCGAGGCGCTCCGCCTCCTCGTGCACCTCGTCGCCGACGAACCCGAGGCGCCGCACGAGATACGTCTCGATCACGCGATGCCGCCGGATGAGGAGGAGTGCCTCCCGTTTGCCAGCGGGGGTGAGACGGGCGCCCTTGTAGCGCTCGACGGTCACGAGGCCGAGTCGTGCGAGCCGGCGGAGCATCCCGCTCGCACTCGCCGCGGCGATGCCGAGGCGGGCCGCGATGTCATTGGTACCGGCGGCCGCCCCCTCGCGCTCGAGCACGTGGATCGCCTTGAGGTAATCCTCGGCCTGGCGGGTGAGGGGGGCGGCGGCGCGTGGCACAGAGGAAAGCTAGCGCGCAGATTCGAGGCGAGTGCTTCCCCCACCCGAGACTCCGATGCCCGCCACACCGCCCGCCTCTCGTCCCGCTGCCGCGTCGCGCCCCAGCTGGGCGCGCCTCCGTTCGTTTCGCCCGCCGTGGATGCGAGCGTCCCTCCTCGCCACGGCGCTGATCGTCCTGCCGGTTGCGGCGGAGGCACAGTCACCGGCGACCAAGCGCTCCCTCTCGATGGAGGATCTCCTCTCCTGGCGCGGGATCCGTAACCCGACGCTCTCGAACGACGGACGCTGGATGGCCTACGTGCTCGCTCCGAACGAGGGGGACGCCGAGTTCGTGGTGCGTGGGACCGCCGCCGGGGCGACGGAGACACGAGTCGCGATCGGCGAGCCCCCGGCGGGCTTCGGCGGTGCGGGCGGCGTCGCCATCTCCGGGAACAACCGATGGGCGGCGTACACGGTGTATCCGACGGCTGAAGAGGCGCGGAAGGCGCGGCGCGACCGGAAGACGCCCGTGACGAAGGTCGGCGTCATCGACCTCACGACGGGCGCGAAGCGGGAGTTCGAGCGGGGGCGAAGCTTCCGGTTCGCCGGGGACCGCTCCGACGTGATCGCGGTGCAGCTGATGGCCCCTGACGCACCCGCGGGGGGCAACGGCGCGCCCGCGGCGAGCGGCTCGACGGTGCTGCTCGTGGATCTCACGGAGGGCGCGCCCGTGACGCTCGTCGGTGTGGGGGAGTTCGCATTCGACGCCGCCGGCCGGTATCTCGCGTGGACCGTGGACCAGCGCGACCAGCTCGGGAACGGCGTGCAGCTCCGCGAGCTCGTGACGGGCGTCGTGCGCGCGCTCGACGGGGCGAAGGCGCAGTATCGTCGGCTCGCGTGGGCCGACACGGGTGATGCGCTCGCCGTGATCCGCTCCGTCGCTGATTCCGTCGCGCGCGACACCGCGTCGACAGTCCTCGGCTGGTCACGACTCGCCGCACGGGCACCGGTGACGGTGCGCATCGATGACCGGAGCGCAGGGATGCCGACGGGGCTGATGGTGAGCGCCGACCGCACGCCCAAGTGGAGCGACGCTCAGGGGACGATCTACTTTGGGCTGCGGGAGCCGCGGCCCGCCCCGCCGGCCTCGACGGCGCCGCCGGTAGGCGGTGGGGCGAGCGCGCCGGCCCCGGGCGCCGGCGCCGGCGGGCAGATCGCCCCGGCGCGACAGGACGAAGACACGCCGTCACTGATCCTCTGGCACTGGAAGGATCCGCGGCTCCAGAGCGCGCAACAGGTCACCGAATCGCAGGACCGCACCCTCAGCCATCTCGCGGCGTGGCACGTGGCCGCCCCGAAGGTCGTCCGGCTCTCCGATGCGACCGTCCGCGACGTCGTCGTCGCCGACAACGACCGCTGGGCGCTCGGCGCCGACTACACGCCGTACGAGCGGCAGGCGAGCGTCGACGGCCGCGCGCTGCGCGATCTCTACGCCATCGATGCGACCACGGGGGAGCGGACGCTGATTGCGAAGGGGCTGCAGAACCCCGGCGGTCCGTACCGGTCACTCCTCGCGCCGGATGGCCAGCGGGCCGCGTGGTACGACGACGGCCAGTGGAACGTCTTCGAATTCGCCACCAAGCAGTCGCGTCGCATGACCGAGGGCGTCGCCGCCACCTTCTGGGACGACGAGGACGATCACAACGTCGTGAAGCCGCCGGTGGCGCCGCCCTTCGGCTGGTCGCGCGACTCGCGTCAGCTCTTCGTGCGGGACAACTGGGATATCTGGCGCGTCGGCGTCGCCGGCGGTCCCGCGCTGAACGTCACGGGAAACGGTAAGGCGCAGGGGATCCGCTACCAGATGCGCGTCGGTGCGGACCCGAAGGAGCGAGGGATCGACCTCACGAAGCCGCTCTTCGTCGAGACGTACGGCGAGCGCACCAAGAAGGAAGGGCTCGTGCAGGTAGACGCGCAGCGTGGCGGGGCGCGGGTGCTGGCGTGGGAGGATGCGAAGATCGACTTCCGTCGCGCGCGCGACGCCGAGGTGTGGGCATTCACGCGGCAGACCTTCGTGCGCTTCCCGGATTGGTACGTGGCCGACGCCGGGCTCTCGAACGAGCGGCGGCTCACCGACGCGAACCCGCAGCAGGCGGAGATCGCGTGGAGCGCCGGGGCGCGGCTCATCGACTACAAGTGCGAGAACAGCGACATCCCAATGCAGGGCGCGCTCTTCCTCCCGGCGGGGTACGAGGAGGGGAAGCGCTACCCCACGCTGACGTACATCTACGAATTGCTGAGTCAGGGGCTCCACGCCTACGCGCAGCCCAATGCGACGCGCTACGCGAACCCGAGCGTCTACACGTCGCGGGGCTACGCGTACTTCATGCCCGACATCCGGTACCAGCTGGACGAGCCGGGTCGGTCAGCGGTCTGGTGCGTGGTGCCGGCGGTGAAGGCCGCGATCGCGGCGGGGATCGTCGATTCGACGAACGTCGCGCTGCAGGGGCACAGCTGGGGCGGCTACCAGACGAGCTTCATCACCACGCAGACGAACCTCTTCAAGACGGCGATCGCCGGCGCCCCGCTTACGGATATGGTGTCGATGTTCAGCTCCGTGTACTGGAACAGCGGGAACACCAACCAGGGGATCTTCATCTCGAGCCAGGGACGTTTCCGCTCGAGCTACGCGCGGAATCCCGACGCCTACCTGCGCAACTCACCGAACCGGTTCGCGCAGAACGTGAACATCCCCTTCATGATCCTCCACAACGACCGTGACGGCGCCGTGGACTTCAATCAGGGGATCACGCACTACAACACGCTGCGCGAGCTCGGAAAGGAGGTCGTGCTGCTCGAGTACGTCGGGGAGAACCACGGGCTCGCCCGCCCCGCCAACCAGAAGGATTACGCGATGCGGATGCAGGAGTGGTTCGATCACTTCCTGCAGGGGAAGCCGGCGCCCCAGTGGATGCAGGAGGGCGTGCCGCGCCTCAAGATGGAGGAGCACCTGCGCGAGCGGCGGCCGTTGGTGGATCCGAAGGCGGCGCCGAAGAAGCCGATCGCGATGTGAGCCTATCCATCCCCCACGCCACCACCCACCCGAGTCCCGCCGCCAGCACCACATCGCTCAGGAAGTGCGCGCGCGCCATCACCCGCGTGAGCGCACATCCTGCGGCGAGCGCATACCCCACCCATCGCACCCGCGGGTAGAGCCGGGCGAGCATCGCCGCGCCCGCGAACGCCACGAGCGTGTGCGAGCTCGGCATCGCCAGTCCGGCGGTGCTCCAGGTGCGCTCTCCCCAGTCACGGAAGACGTGCACCCCATCGTGCGGCTCGGGACGTTCGCGCCGGATCGTGAGCTTCCCCACCTCCGCGACGAGTCCGCCGAGCGCCGCTGACCAGAAAAGGAGCGACGCGCGCCGCTTCGCGAGCGCACGGCGCGCGGGCTCGGCCCCCTCCTGCAACGCGATCGCGACCGCGAGGGCGAGCCAGGTACCGAGGAACCCCATCACGCGGAGCAGGCGGCCCCAATCGCGATCGTAGACCTTCGGGTCGTACCACCGCGCGTAGGCCCAGGCGTCGGCCACCCAGGCGAGCGCCGTGAGGACTGCGGTGATGGCGAGCGCGCGCACGAGCGGACGCCACGATGTCAGCTCGTCGCTGATGTGAGTCGCCTCCAACGGGTCACTCGTGCCCTCGGCGTGATCGTTCATCGGATGACTCCCTCGAACCCCGTGAGGATGCGCTCGGTCATCCCCCAGATGGTGAAATCTTCGAACTGCACCGCCTCGACCTGCAGGGTGAAGCCTCGGGCGCGCACGGTGGTCTGCCCCCGCGCCCTGGGATCCCGGAGCGCCGAGAGCGGCACCCATCGCGCCTCCGCGACCTCGTCGCTGATGGTGACCGCGGGATTCCCGGTGTACAGGGTCACGAACGGCCGGACGATGATCGACGGGAGATGCGGGGTGCGCGGCCGGAGATCGTCGAGCGCTCCGAGCACGCGTCCGTGCGCCCCGAGGTCGAGCCCGACCTCCTCGTGCGTCTCACGGATGGCGGTCTGCTCGAGCGAGTGGTCGTTGGGATCGACCCCACCACCTGGGAGCCCAATCTGCCCGCTCCACGGATCGTCGGCGCGTTCGGCGCGCCGGATGAGCAGCAACTCGGCGTCGTCGTGCGCGAGCGGCCGGAGGACGAGCGCCACGGCGGCTTCACGAAAGGTCCCGTCCCGCTCGGCGGGGACACCCGGGCGCGCCGCGAGGGCGCGCGTGACGCGGGCGACGAACGGATGCGCGCCCGCGTCCACCGCCGTCAGGACTCGACCGGCCCGCCCGCCGCGGCCCACCCGCCGAAGCCACCCGCCATCGACGCGACCCGCGTGTACCCCATCTGCTGCATCGTGTCGGCGGCGAGGGCCGAGCGGTTCCCGCTGGCGCAGTAGAGGACGATGTCGGTATCGCGCGGGGCGACGGCCTCGATCTTCGACTCGAGGACGCCGCGCGGGATCACGAGCGCGCTAGGAATGCGGCCGAGGTTGGTCTCCTGCGGTTCACGGCAATCGATGACGAGCGGCGCTGCGGCGCCGGCGAGCGCCTGTTGGAGCTCGGCGACGCTGACCTGGCGGATGCGGCTCTTGGCGTCGGCGATGAGGTCGGAGGCGGTCTTCATTGGGAGGGAGCAGGAATGAGGGATGAGGGATGAGGGGTCAGGATTCAGGTGAGCACTGGGTCGAATCAGTCAGCAGCCGTGGCGACCTAGACTCTGGCACCTGGCACCTGACCCCTGACCCCTGACGCCTCACACCTGGTACCTGGTACCTGCCCCCACTCATATGTACCCCCCTCGCCCCCGCGACGCCATCTTTCCCCTATGTCGCTCACCTCGCAGGTCCTCCTCGCGCTGGTCGCCGGCTTCGCGGTGGGGCTCCCGCTCGCCGGCGCTGACGCCCCCGCGGCGGTCCGGCTCCTCGGCGCGCTCGAACCCGTCGGGCTCCTCTTCGTGAACGCGATCCGGATGACCGTCATCCCGCTCGTCGTCTCGAGCCTCGTCGTCGGCGTCGCCTCCGCGCCCGACCAACGCACCATCGGCCGGCTCGGCGCTCGCGCGCTCCTCCTCTTCGTCGTCGCAGTCGCCGCGGCGGCGGTGGTCGGGGTGACGCTCGGCCCGCCCCTCCTCGCGCGGATCCCGATCGATCCCGCGGCCATCGCCGCGCTGCAGGCGGGCGCGCCCGATGCGGCGAGCGGGGCGGCGGCGCTGCCGAGTGCCGGCGAGTGGCTGGTGAGCCTCGTCCCCGCGAACCCGTTCAAGGCGATGGCCGACGGCGCGATGCTCCCGCTCATCGTCGCGACACTCGCCTTCGCTGCCGCGCTGATGGGGGTCGCCCCGGCGCGCCGCGGTGCCGTCATCGCCTTCTTCGAAGGACTGATGGACGCGTCGCTCCTGCTCGTGCGCGCAATCCTCCGGTTCGCGCCGATCGGCGTCTTCGCGCTCACGGTGGGTGTCGCGGCGAAGCTCGGGCTCGGCGCCCTCGCCGCGCTCGGCGGCTACATCGTGATTGTCTCGGGCCTCTGCGTGCTGTATGTGGCCGGTGTGCTCTACCCCGCGGCCGCGACGCTCGGTCGCCTCCCGCTCGCGACCTTCGCGCGCGCGGCGCTCCCCGCCCAGTCGATCGCCTTCAGCTCGCGCTCCTCGCTCGCCGCGCTCCCCGCGATGCTCGAGAGCGTGCGTGAGACGCTCCGTCTGCCCCCGGCGATCGGGAGCGTGCTCGTCCCGCTCGCCTCGACCCTCTTCCGCGCTGGTGCCGGCGTCGGCCAGACGGTCGGCGTCTGCTTCATCGCGCGCCTCTACGGCGTCGACCTCGGCGCGGCACAGCTCGTGACGATCGCCCTCACGGCGGTCGTGACCTCGTTCTCCGTCCCCGGGATCCCGGGCGGGTCGATCGTCGTGATGGTGCCGATCCTCACCGCGGCCGGCATCCCCGTCGAAGGGATCGGGATCCTCCTCGGTGCCGACACGATCCCCGATATGTTCCGCACGACGACGAACGTCACGGGCCATCTCACCGCCTCGGTGATCCTCGCGCGCGGCGAGCGGGCGTGACGCCGTTCGCGGTCCTGTTCGACCTTGACGGGACGCTCGTCGACTCGATCGAACTCCTCGTGCAGTCGATGGAGTTCGCCTACGGCGACCGCACGCGCCGCCCGCCGCGCGACGAGTGGATCGCCGCCATCGGGACGCCGCTCGACGCGATGCTCGCGCGGTGGGCCGACGGCGACGCCGACGTGGCATTCCTGAAGGCCCGGTATCGCGAGTACCAGCTCGCACACCACAACGCGATGACGCACGCATATCCGGACGCCGTCGCGACGGTACGCGCCCTCCATGCGGCGGGCCATCCACTCGGGATCGTCACGTCGAAGCTCGAGGTGGGCGCCCGGCGTGCGCTCCGGCTGCACGACATCGAGTCCTGCTTCACCGCCGTCGTCGGGATGGATGCGACCACCCGACACAAGCCGGAACCGGAGCCGGTGTGGCACGCGCTCGAGGCGCTCGGCGGGATCCCGACGACCCGCGCCCTCTTCGTCGGCGATTCCACGCACGATATGCGCGCGGGGCGTGCCGCCGGCGTGCAGACGGCCGCCGCGCTCTGGGGCCCCTTCTCGCGCGAGCAACTCGCACCGACGGCGCCCGATCATTGGCTGGCCGGATTCGCGGAACTTCGCGGTCTGGTGACGCGACTCACGATGGCGTGATACCGACGCGTGCGACGGAGGGCCACACCCTCCGCGCATGCTCACCGCCCACGCCGCGGCCACGCTCCTCGACGGACTCGCGGGATCCGCCCCGCTCGCGACCCTCCTCCCCCCGCTCGGCTTCCCGGCGGCGCGCCGCCTCGACCGTGTCACGCGCGAGCGGCTCGGGCTGACCGACGGGGCGTGGGAGGCCAGCCTCGCCATCGCGGGGAGTCGCCGCCGAGCTGCGGTGGTGGATGCCAGCGACGCCGCGGTGGTGCGGGCCCAGTTGGTCACGCTCACCCAATGCTCTGGGCAGACGGCGGTGCGGACGGGGAAGGACCTGCGCGGGATCGCCCTCGCGCGGACGACTGAAGGGGAACGTTTGATCGGGGTCCGTCGTGGCGCGGACAGGAGATGGCGGGCGACGGAGGATCCGCGTCGACTGCGACGGTGGGTCGGGTCGGTGGGGCGTTTCGATGGGAAAGCGATCTCACCGACCGCCGCGATCGCAGAGGTACGCCGCGCGGTCGCACGATATCTCGCGCGATCGGCGTGGCGATCCGAGGCGGTCGAGTCCGAGGTCCCGCCGCCGGACCTCACACGTCTCCGCCGTCGGCTCGATGCCATCGTGACGAGGGCGCCCGCGCTCGAACGGCACGCGCGGTGGCTCGCACGTGCCGCCGGACGCCTTGAGGCAGGCCGTGCGGACCGCCTTCACGCCGCGCTTCGGACACGGGAGGAGGCCCCCTTTCTCCGGGCGATCGCCGATTGCTTCGCGGACGACGCCCCGTCCCCGGCGGCATCCCCCGCCCGCGGTGCGCCCAGACTCATCGCTACCCTCGTGGTTCTCCCGCAGGAACCGACGCCCTGAGGCCGACGAAACCCGGCACACCATCCCGTCGTATGACGGGTGTCCCCGCGTTCCCTACCGTGCCAGGAGTCCCGATGCGCCGCCCCGCCCCGTTCCGTCCTGCTCTCTGCCTCGCCGCCGCGCTCCTCGTCGTGACCCCACTGCACGCCCAGACGACGAGCTGGCGATGGAGCGGCACCGTCGCCGCGGGGCGAGCGGTCCACATCCACAACGTGAACGGCGCCGTGGAGGTGGAGCCCGGGACGGGGACGACGGTCGAGGTCGTCGCGGAGAAGAAGTGGCGCCGTGGGAACCCCGAGGATGTGCGGATCGAAGCGCGCCAGGCCGGCAGCGGCGGCGACCTCACCATCTGCGCGCTCTGGGGGCCGGCGGCGCGCTGTGAGCCCGACGGGATCGTCTCGGGCCGCAACCGGATCCGGAACAGCGACGTCTCCGTCAAGCTCACGATCAAGGTCCCCGTCGGGGCCCGCGTCGATGCCCACACCGTCAACGGCGGCGTCACCGTCACCGGCCTCGGCGGCGACGTCGAGATCTCGACCGTGAACGGGAGCATCACTGCGCGGAACACGACCGGCGCGGTCTCCGGCTCGACGGTGAACGGGAGCATCACCGCGCGCACCACACCGAGCGCGACGACCGACGTCGAGTTCTCGACGGTCAACGGGTCGATCACGCTCGAGCTCCCCACCACGGCGAATGCCGACGTGGACCTCAGCGTCGTCAACGGCAAGATCACCTCGGCGCTCCCCGTGCTCCTCGACGGCGAACTGAGCCGTCGGAAGGTGAAGGCACGAATCGGCGCTGGCGGCCCCGACTTGCGCGCCTCGACCGTGAACGGCAGCATCACCATCAGGACCTTCTGAGGCGATGCGCTGACCCCCACCCCCGAGGTGCCCGTGACCACCCTCGACGTCGTCGCCCTCCTCCGTCGCGGGATGCTCGCGTTGCTCCTCTTCGGCGCGGCGGGGCTGATCGGCGAGCTGGTCCTCCTCGAGCACTATGAGGATCCGCAGCAGTTCGTGCCATTCGCCCTGCTCGGCGTGACGCTGGTGGTCGGTGGCTGGCACGCGTGGGACGGTGGCGCTGCCAGTCTCCGCGCGCTCCGCGTGGTGATGGTCCTGCTCATCCTTGCGGCACCGGTGGGGATCTACTTCCACCTCACCGGGAACTACGCGACGGAACACGACTTCGACCCCTCGCTGCTGGGCCTCGATCTCTGGCTGACGGTGATCCGGGGCGAAGCGCCGTCACTCGCCCCGGGGACGCTCGCGCAGTTCGGGCTCCTCGGCCTGCTCTACAGCTGGCGACACCCCGCGCTGGGGGAGTGATCCCGGCGCGCCGTCACGGACCTCCCGCGCGTGCCGGCAACGTGCGGCGGGCCGACGTCGCCGCTCAGGGGCGCGGTGCGCAGAGGTATTCCAGCGCGACTCCCGAGAAGTTGCTCCGGAAGACCGGCCCGTAGCCGGGGTTCTGCGGGACGCGCCGCTCGTAGATCGTCCCCTTCTTCTCGTCGAGATAGATCGTCGTCTCACGCACCAGCACCGCCTTCCGCGTGCAATCGAAGGTGGCATCCGCCCGTGAGGCGGTGATGAGCCCCTTCGGCGTCATCGACGGCGTGCCATAGGTGCTACGCACCGTCGCGGAGACGCGGTCCCCGTCGCGGACGATCGTTCGCGGATCGACGAAGACGGCGTTGCCGGTCACGGTCCGCCCGATCTCCTGCCAGCGCGGCGCGCCCTGCGCGGGGAGCGGCACCGCGGCAAACGAAGTCACGGCGGTCAGCGCCAGCGCGGCGCGTGCGCAACGACGAATCGACGAAGGGGTCGACGAAGGGATCAGCATACGGGGCAGGCTCCGGTCAGGCAGAATCGGTGCGAGGATAGTCCGGCGAGAGCGATCAGACGAGAACGATCATGCGGGCGCGGCGGGTCGTGAGGCGCGCCACGCCGTGAGTCCCGCGGCACCGAAGAGCGCCGCGGCGAGGAGGAACGGCAACCCCGGCAGATGCATCGTGCCGCCGGGGGCGATGGCGAAGGAGAACGAGGCGGTGAAGAGCGCGGGGCCGATCATCCCGGCGATCCCGGTGAGGCTACTGTTCGCCCCCTGCACCTGCCCCTGCTCCGACGGGCCGACGCGCCGCGAGATCAGACCGAGGAGCGAGGGATTGAAGAGCCCCGCCGGACAGTAGACGAGCGCGCCGAGCCAGAAGGCGAGCTCGTTCGAGGCGACTCCGTAGAGGAAGAACCCCGCCGCCCCCGCTGTGGCGCCGATGGCGATCGCGCGCCGTTCGCCGAGCCGCTGCACGAGGGGACGGACGATACCCCCCTGCACCACGACATTGAGCACCCCGACCATCGCGAGCGCGTACCCCACGCGGCGCGCATCCCACGCGAGCGTGTAGCCCGCCCAGAGGACGAAGACGCTCGAGAAGACGGTGTGTCCGATCGCATACAGGAGGCTCGCGGAGGCAAGACCGAGGAGCTCGCGATGCGCCCGCAGCAGCGTGAGCGACCCGAGTGGATTCGCGCGCGACCAGCGGAACGGGGCCCGCCGCTCAGGCGGCAGCGACTCCGGGAGCACGAAGAGGCCGTAGCACGCATTGAGGAGCGCGATGCCGCCGGCGACGAAGAAGGGGAGCCGCGGGTTCGTCGCGCCGAGGATGCCGCCAAGGGCAGGGCCGATGATGAAGCCGAATCCCCAGGCGGCGCCGACAAGACCGAAGGAGGCGGCGCGGCGTTCCGGCGGCGTGACGTCAGCGATGTACGCCGTCGCGGTGGCGAACCCCGCCGCCGTCATCCCCGAAAGCACCCGGCCGATGAAGAGCCAGGTGAGGGAGGGGGCGAGCGCCATCAACAGGTAATCGAGGCCGAGCCCGGCGATCGAGAGGAGGAGCACCGGCCGACGGCCGAAGCGGTCGGAGAGCGCGCCGAGCAGGGGCGAACAGAGGAACTGCATCGCCGCCCAAGTGGTGCCGAAGATCCCGTACCAGTGCGCGGCCTGCTGCGTATCCCCGCCGACGAACCCCTTGATGAGCTGCGGCAGCACCGGGATCACGATCCCGAATGCGACGATGTCGAGGATCAGGGAGACGAAGATGAACGCGAGGGCCGCGCGACGCGGCGGCGACAGGTCGAGCGAGGCGTCAGCGGTCACGCCCGCAAGTGTAACACCGACCGACCCAGTCCGGCGGGGAACCTCCGGCTTGTGCCGGGGGATGAATGGCAGGACGTTTGGGATGTCACACCTGAACCGAGGACCCTGCGATGTCCAAGCGTCACTCCACCGAGCGTCACGCCCCCTGCACCGGCGCCTGCACCGAGCACACGTCAGCGCAGGGCGCGGACCGCGACCGCCGCGGCTTCCTCCGGGACGGCCTCCTCGCCGTCGCGGCGCTGACCGCCATCGCCGGTGACGCAGCGCCCCTCGAGGCGATGGCCCGCACCCTCGCCACCGGCCTCGCCGTCGGCGCCACGGTGACCTACGACATCCCCGCCGCGGACGGCGCGACGATCGACCGCACGAACCGCGTCATCCTCATCCGACATCAGGGGATGCTCTACGCCGCCGACCTCGAATGCCCGCACAAGGGGACGATGGTCCAGTGGCAGCCGGCGCAGGAGCGCTTCTTCTGCCCCAAGCACAAGAGCACCTTCCGGCCGGAAGGGACGCGCATCCAAGGGAAGTCGCCGCGGAGTCTCGACCGATACGCTGTGCGTCTCGAGGGCGGGAAGGTCGTGGTCGACACCGCGCAGCCGGTCGATGGTGACGCGGCGGGGTGGGCGCAGCGCGGCGTGCGGATAGGGTGACCGCCGGGCTGACCGCCGCCGCGGCACCCGGATTCACCCCGCGACCTCCCGCTCCACGGCCGCGCGTAGGATGCTCATGAAGTCCTGCGCATTCGTCACGACCCCCACCGCTTGGTGGGTCCCGCGGTCCTTGAGCTTCCCCACGAGGAACTCGCTCGCATCGACGCAGACGGTCGGGAGCTCACAGAGCCCGCGATGCGGATCCTCGTAGTACGCCGGGAGCATATTGCCGACCGCGATGGAATGCAGCGCGGTCGCGATCATCACCGCCATCGTCGCCTGCACCGTGTGCGCGCGCGTCGCCGTCTGCGCCTCCACCACATCGGTGAACACGTCGGGCAGCGGGCCGTCGTCGCGGATGGAGCCCCCGAGCACGTACGGCACCTCCTCGACGACGCAGGCGTGCATGATCCCGCCGGTGATGAGGCCGCCCCGCACCGCCGCGGCGATCGATCCCGCCCGACGCACGGCATTGATGGCCCGCATATGCGCGGCGTGGCCGCCGGGCGTCGGCTCCCCCTGACTCGTCATCCCGAGCGTCGTCCCGACGATCGCCGCCTCGATGTCGTGCACCGCGACGGCGTTCCCCGCGAGCAGCGCCTGCACATAGCCGTTCCGGATGAACCAGACGAGGTTGTCGCGGGCACGTGAATGCACGAGCGCAGGGCCCGCCACCCAGAGCACGTAGCCGCCGCGCCGCTTCTCCTCGACGAGCATCCGCGCGATCGCGGCGTAGTCGATCGGCTTCTCGCGCGAGACCTGGCTCGACATGAAGTGGAAATCCCCGCCGGGGCCGGCCTCCGCGACGAAGCCGTGCGCGTGGACGAGCACCCCCTCGCGCCCATCCTCCGCTGCGCCGACGACGACCAGATCGCCGCGGCGCACGCGCCGCCCCTCCCGCACCCACCAGACGCCGTCGGCGTCCCGCACGAGCACGCCATCCATCCGCGGCTCGCGCGGGAGCGTCCAGCGTCCGTCCGTCCCCTTCACGTACGTCGGGAGATTCGTCGTCGCGAAGAAGCCGTCGGGAAGGACCCCGTCCTGCGTGACGGCTGCCGTGCGCGCGGGGGGCGCCGCCACGAGATGGGGCGCGGAGAAGTCGGGGGCCTGATAGCGGGTGGTGGGCATCGTCCGTCCTCAGAGGATCCGTTTGCCGAGGGCGCTGAGGATCAGCTCCGCCGCGATCTCGGCCGTGCGGTTGTGTTCGTCGAGCACGGGGTTCACCTCGACGACATCGAGCCCGACGAGCTTCCCCGTGTCGGCCAGCATCTCCATCGCGAGATGCGCCTCGCGATACGTCATCCCGCCGGGGACCGCAGTCCCGACACCGGGCGCCTCGGCGGGGTCGATCACGTCCATATCGAACGAGACCCAAATCGCATCCGTCTCGCGCGTGGCGGTGGCGATCGCCTCCTCGAGCACGGTCCGCACGCCACGTTCATCGAGCGCGCGCATCGTGTACGTCGCGAGCCCCCACTTGGTGATGTGATGCCGTTCGGCCACATCGAGGTCGCGCTGGCCGACGAGCGCCAGATCCCGCGCGCGCAGCGCCGGCGCGGCTCCCGCGATCCCGGCCAGCGCGCGGTCCCCGTGCCCGAGCAGCGCGGCAAGGGGCATCCCGTGCACGTTCCCCGACCGCGACGTGCCCGGCGTGTTGAGGTCACCGTGCGCATCGATCCACAGGAGCCCGAGGCGGCGGCCACGCTGGGCGAGATGTGCGGCGGCCCCAGCGACGGACCCCGCCGCGAGGGCGTGATCCCCGCCGAGCACCACCGGCGTGCGCCCCGCGGCGAGCGCGTCACGCGTGGCCGCGGCGACGGCGGTGCAGACCTCGGTGATGGCACCGAGATAGCGGGCCCCGCGCTGCGCCCCCTTCGCGGCATCCTCACGGAAGGGGACGGGGACGTTCCCCGCGTCCTCGACGTCGTGCCCGAGAGCGACGAGCCGGTCGCGGAGGTCGGTGTATCGGACGGCGGAGGGCCCCATATCGACCCCGCGGCGCGAGGCGCCGAGGTCCATAGGGACGCCGATGAGTCGGATGGCAGTCATAGCCACATCCTACGCGCCGACGCACGGTCTCACCCGCGTCCAGCATACACTTGCATCGCCTGCACCCGATATGCGTGCGCCGCCGCATATTCTTCGCACCTCCCGCGTCTGCCTCGCGCGGGCATCTCCTCCCACTCCCCCTCTCGCGATTCGCTCACCCCGCCTGGGCGCGCGACGCGGCCAACTACGAGGTGAACATCCGGCAGTTCACGCCGGAGGGCACCTTCACCGCGCTCCTCCCGCATCTCGCGCGCCTCGACTCCCTCGGCGTCGATATCCTCTGGTTGATGCCGGTGCAGCCGATCGGTGTGAAGGACCGGAAGGGGGGCCTCGGGTCGTACTACTCGATCAGCGATTGCCGCGCGACGAATCCCGAGTTCGGGACCGCGGAGGAGCTGAAGGCGGTGATCGACTCCGCGCACGCGCTGGGGCTGAAGGTGATCCTCGACTGGGTCGCGAATCACACCTCGCGCGACCACACCTGGATCACCGCGCACCCCGACTGGTACACGCAGCGCGCCGACGGCTCAATCTCCTTCCCGCGCAACGAGGACGGCACCGAGACCGACTGGACCGACGTCGCGGATCTGAAGTATGACCAGCCGGCGATGCGCGAGGCGATGATCGCCGATATGGCGTGGTGGGTGCAGGCGATGGGCGTCGACGGGTTCCGCTGCGACGTCGCCTGGGGAATCGGGATGGACTTCTGGCGCCAGGCGCGCGCCGCGCTGCTGCGCGAGCGCGCGGACCTCTTCCTCCTCGCCGAAGCGGAGGGACCGAAGTACCACACGGCCTTCGACGCGACGTACGGGTGGGAGCTGCACCACCTGATGAACCGGCTCGCGCAGGGGAAGGACTCGTTCCCGAGCCTCGACGCCTGGCTCGAGAAGGACGCGACCGAGTATCCCGCGAACGCGATGCGGATGATGTTCACCAGCAACCACGACGAGAACAGCTGGCAGGGGACGGAGTTCGAGCGGATGGGCGCGAACCACCGCGCGATGTTCGTGCTCGCCGCGACGCTCCGCGGGTCGATCCCACTCGTCTACACCGGGCAGGAGGCAGGGCTGGCGAAGCGGCTCCGCTTCTTCGAGAAGGACACCGTCTCGTGGACCGACCAGTCCGCGGCGCCCTTCTACCGCGCGATGCTCGAACTCAAGTCGGCGACGCCGGCGCTCTGGAACGGGGACGATGGCGGCGACCAGGCGAAGCTCGCCGGCACCGGCCCGGCGGCGGTGTATGCCTTCACGCGGGCCGAGGGGACGAGCGTCGCGCTCGTCGCGGTGAACCTCGGCACGACGGCGGCGACGTATCGCTACACCGGGCCCGCCGCGCCCGGCGACTACCGCGACGCGTTCACGGGGGCGACGGTCGTCCTCGGCGCCGAGGGCACGCTCACGCTCCCGGCGAACGGCTACGTGGTGCTCACGCGGTAGCCGGCGGTCGCCGGCGCGCGGGTCGCCTCAGCGAGGCGTCTCGCGCGCCGGGGCACCAGCGCTCAGCAGGAGACCGGCGACGACGACGGCGACGGCGCCGATCACGTTGTGCCAGAGGAAGGCGATGTCGGGGCGCAGCACGCTCACCGCGCCGACGGTCGCCATCCCCGCGATCAGCCCGCCGAACGCCCCGCGGGCGCGCGCGCGCGGCAGCATCGCGAGGAGGAAGACGCCGAGGATGGAGCCGTAGAAGAACGAACCGAACCGGTTCACGACTTCGATAAGCGAGCCAAGGGTCGCAGCATAGAGGGCGATCACGCAGGCGAAGGCGCCCCAGAGCGCCGTGGCCCACTTGGAGGCGCGCAGATAGTGCGCCTCGTCCGCCACCGTCACGAACCGACGGCGATAGAAGTCGACGATTGTGGCGGTAGAGAGGGAGTTGAGCTCCGCCGCGATGCTCGACATCGCGGCGGCGAGCACCGCGGCGAGGAAGAGTCCCACGAGCCCCGCCGGGAGCACATCGAGGACGAAGCGCGGGATCACATAGTTCACGTCGCGGGTCGGACCGGCGACGACCTTCCCCGCCTCGGCGAGCGCGACAGCGCGCACCTGGTCCGCCTCGCGCTCCTGACCCTTGTACGTCGCCGTCGCCTCGGCGAGTGCCGCGGGATCCTCGGCGGCGCGAGCACCGGCCATCGCCCGAGCCGCCGAGGCGCGGGCGACGGCGACGTCAGCGTAGCGGCGCGTAAGGGAGTCGAACGTCGCCGGCGCCGCCGCCCGCATCGCGCGCTCGTGCGCGGGGTTGTGATAGAGCGGCCCCGTCTGGAACACGTGGTACAGGAAGACGAGGACGCCGAGCAGGAGGATCAGCGCCTGAAGCGGGATCTTCCAGTAGGCGCTCATCAGGAGCGAGCTACGTGCCTCATCCACCGAGCGCGCCGCGAGGTAGCGCTGCACCTGGCTCTGGTCGGTCCCGAAGTACGAGAGCATCAGGAAGGTGCCGCCGATGAGGCCCGACCAGAGCGTGTACGGATTCTCGAGCGAGAACGAGAAGTCGAAGACGCGCAGTCGCCCCGCAGCGCCCGCGACGGCGAGGGCGTCGTCGAGCGGGACGGGGATACGCGTGATGAGCACGACGGCTATCGCGGTCACAGCGCCGACGATGACGACCATCTGCTTCACATCCGCCCACGTCACCGCCTGCACCCCCCCCACGACGGTGTATAGCACCGTCGGCACGCCGATCATCGCGACGCACCACGCGAGGGGCCAGCCGAGCACCGCCGAGAGGACGACCGCCGGGGCGGAGATGATCGCGCCGCAGGAGAGCCCGCGGGAGAGCAGAAAGAGAAGGCTCGTGAGGGTCCGCGTCCGCGCGTCGAAGCGCCGCTCGAGGTACTCGTACGCGGTGTACACCTTCGCGCGATGCAGAAACGGCACGAGCGTGACGCCGAGCACGACCATCGCGAGCGGGAGCCCGAAGTAGAACTGCACGAAGCGGAGGCCGTCGGTGGCGCCCTGCCCCGTCGTGCCGACGAGGGTGATCGCCGACAGCTGCGTCGCCATCACCGAGAGCCCGACGGCCCACCAGGGGAGGCTGCGGTTCGCGAGGAAGTACCCCTCGATGTCGGTCGTGCCACGTGCCCGCCGGAGCCCGTCCCAGACGATGTAGCCGAGATACCCGATGACGATCACCCAATCGAGCGGACGCATCGTCAGGCCCCGTACCGACGCTGGAGCCACCAGAGGACGAGCAAGGTGACGACCTGGACGGTCATCACGCGGACCAGCGTCTCGCGGAAGGGGCGGGCCATCCCCCAAGATACACACATGCTCCCCGTCCTCCTCCTCGCGCTCGGCGCGCTCATCTCCCTCCCCCTGACCGCCCTCGGTCTCCCGGGGACCTGGCTCTTCCTCGCCGGCGCGGCGGTGTACAAGGGGCTCGCCCCAGACGCCGGACTCACCTGGGTGGCGCTCGGCGTGGCCACGTCGCTCGCCGCGGTGGCGGAGCTGCTCGAGTTCATCGTCTCGATGCGGGCGACGACGCGCACGGGAGGTTCGTCGCGGGCGGCGTGGGGCGCGCTGGCCGGCGGGCTCATCGGCGCAGTCGTTGGCGTCCCGATCCCGCTGCTCGGCTCCCTGATCGGCTCCTTCGTCGGCGCCTTCGCTGGGGCGCTGGCGGCCGAGTACTCGGTGCACGGCGACGAGGCCCGCGCTGGTCGGGTCGCGTGGGGCGCCCTGATCGGTCGCGTCGTCGCCGCCGCGGTGAAGGTCGCATTCGGCGTCCTCGTCGCGGTGATCATCTGCTGGTCGGCCGCCGACTGAGGCGCGCGCGCGTCCGCCGCGCGCGCTAGAGATACGGGGAGAAGAGCCGTGCGATCCCGTCGCGCACTTTGATCGGCAGCGGACGCGCGTCGAGCGCCGCGAGCGAGGTCGGCCGCGCCTTCGCGATACGGTCGGTGACGAGATCATCAAGCATCGCTGCACACCGCGGACAATAGAGCTCGACATCGAGCTCGAAGTTGAGGCGCAGGCTGCGCGGATCCCAGTTGGTGGAGCCGATGAGCGCCCACCGGCGGTCGACGACCATCACCTTGCTGTGGTCGAAGGGCGGCGGGGTGAAGAAGACGCGGCACCCCGGACGGAGCACCTGCCAGAGCTGCGCCGCCGCGGCCCACTGCACCGGGAGGATGTTCCCCCGCGCGGGGAGGACGATGTCCACCTGCACGCCGCGGCGGGCCGCGACGCCGAGCGCGGCGATAAGGCTCTGGTCCGGGAGGAAGTACGGTGTCACGATGCGCACCGACTCGCGCGCCATCGCGAGGGCGCCGAGCAGGACGGTATGCAGGACCTCGAGATCGCCGTCGGGGCCGTCGGTGATCACGCGGGCGACGCTCTCCCCGGCGTCCTCCAGCCGCGGATACCACCCCGGCCCCTCGAGGAACTCATCGGTGGTGAACGCCCAGTCCTCAGCGAACGCGTCCTGGATCTGCGCGACCACCGGCCCCGCGAGGCGGAAGTGGAGGTCACGCACCGGATGCGCCGGCCGTGAGGCGAGGAGGTGCGTCGCGCGGATGTTCATCCCGCCGGTGAACGCGACTGCGCCATCGACGGTGAGGATCTTGCGGTGCGTGCGAAGATTGAAGAGGCCGAGGCCCGCATCCCGGATACCGGCGAGGAAGAGCGCGGTGGGCACACCGGCGGCACGGAGCGCGCGGTGCGCCGGCGGCCAGCTGTAGCGCGCGCCGATGCCATCGATGAGGACGCGGACCTCGACACCGCGGCGGACCGCAGCGGCAAGGGCGTCGATGATCGGTCGGCCCGCGACGTCGTCGCCGAAGATGTAGGTGGAGAGTCCGATGGTGTGCCGGGCCCCGGCGATCGCCTCGAGCATCGCCGGATACGCGTCGTCGCCGTCCCGGAGAAGCGTCACCACGTTCCCGCTCAACGCCGGGCGGTCCGCGACCGCCTCGGCGAGCGTCGCGAGCGCGTGGAGCTGCGGGTCCGCGAGGGCCTGTCCGCGCGCACGCGCGATGCGGAGCTGGCCCGTGGTGGTGAGCGGGGCCCGGCGTCGGGCCCGATGCATCAGGCTCGCCCGCCGCTTGATCCGGTTGAGTCCAAAGGCGGCGTACAGGAGGGCCCCCGCCCCGGGGACCAGCCAGATGAGACCGGTCCACCCCGTCGCCGCCCGCACATCGCGCTTCCGGAGGATCGCGTGCAGGCTCGCCACGAGATTCACCGCGACCAGCGCGACGGTCAGGGCGGCGCCCCAGGGACGCGGGAGGAGGGGGACGTCGGGCGGGGGAACGGGCATACGCGGCGAGCGTAATGTAGGAGACGGTCCTGTCACCCGCGCCCCGAGTTTGCCCGACGTCCGCGTTGGGGTGAGATTCGAGGCTGGGACCGCGCGACCCGCCCGATCGGTCGCCGCATCGCCCCGCCCATCGCGCCCCCGGCTCGCCCGAGGGACCTCGGAGGATCGCTATGAAGGTCACGTTCACCGTCAACGGCACCGCCAAGACCGTCGACGTCCCCGCGGATATGCCGCTCCTCTGGATCCTGCGTGACGTGCTCGACCTCAAGGGGACGAAGTACGGCTGCGGCGCGGCGCTCTGCGGCGCCTGCACCGTCCACGTGAACGGCTCGGCGACCCGCTCCTGCCAGGTGCCGGCGAGCGCGGTCCAGGGACGACGCGTGACGACGATCGAGGGGCTCTCTCCCGACGGGACCCATCCGCTACAGCAGGCGTGGCAGGAGCTCGACGTCCCGCAGTGCGGGTACTGTCAGGCGGGCCAGCTGATGCAGGCGGCGGAATTGCTCGCGAACACGCCGAACCCCACCGACGCCGACATCGACGCGGCGATGTACGGTAACCTCTGCCGCTGCGCCACCTATCACCGCATCCGCGACGGCATCAAGCGCGCCGCCGCGATGCGCACCGGACGGGAGTGAGCCGATGACCACCGATCGTCGCGAGTTCCTCCGCGTCTCCGCCCTCGCGGGCGGCGGGCTCCTCCTCTCCACGATGGTCGACCTCGACGGCGTCGCCGCCCTCGGGGCGATGCAGCCGACCGCCGCCTTCACCCCGAACGCCTTCATCCGCATCACCCCCGCCGGGGCGATCACGATCCTCGCGAAGAACCCGGAGGTCGGGCAGGGGGTGCGCACGATGCTGCCGATGCTCGTGGCCGAGGAGCTGGATGTCCCCTGGGCGAGTGTCACCGTCGAGCAGGCGATGGCCGATGAGGCGCGCTACGGCCGGCAGTTCGCCGGCGGGAGCACCTCGACGCCGATGAACTGGGAACCGCTGCGCCGGGCCGGCGCGGTGGGACGCCAGCTGTTGGTCACGGCGGCGGCGCAGGCGCTGAACGTGCCGGCGACGGAGCTCACCACCGGCGGCGGTGCCGTGCACCACCACGCGTCACGGCGAAAGCTCACCTACGGCGAACTCGCCACGCGGGCCGCCGCCCTCCCCGTCCCCGACCCGGCGACGGTGCCGCTCAAGGCCGCGAAGGACTTCACGATCATCGGGAAGTCGATCCCGGGGGTCGACAACACGAAGATCGTCACCGGGCAGCCGCTCTTCTCGATCGACGTCACCGTGCCCGGGATGAAGCACGCGGTCTACGAGAAGGCGCCGGTCTTCGGCGCGAAGGTCGCGAGCGCGAACCTCGACGAGGTCCGCGCCCTCCCCGGCGTCACGCACGCCTTCGTGGTCGAGGGGACGACGAACCTGCAGGGGCTCGTCCCCGGCGTCGCGATCGTCGCCGACACCTGGTGGCACGCGCGCTCGGCGCGGAGGCGGCTCCGCGTGACGTGGGCCGACCATCCGACGGCGGCGCAGTCGTGGACGGGGTACGCCGCGCGGGCGGAGGCCCTTCTCGCCGGTGCTCCACAGCGCGTGCTGCGCATCGACGGCGATGTGACCGCCGCGTTCGCGGGTGCCGCGAAGGTCGTCGAGGCGCGCTACGCGTATCCGTTCCTCGCGCACGCCCCGCTCGAACCGCAGGGATGCACCGCGCAGTGGGCCGACGGCCGGATGACCCTCTGGACCTCCTCGCAGAATCCGCAGCCGGGCCGACAGCTCATCGCCACGACCCTCGGCATCGCGCCGACGGCGATCGACATCCATATGGTGCGCGGCGGTGGCGGCTTCGGCCGGCGCCTGACGAACGACTATATGGTCGAGGCCGCGGCGATCGCGAAGCAAGCTGGTGTGCCGGTGAAGCTCACCTGGACGCGCGAGGACGACCTCCAGCACGACTTCTATCGGCCCGCGGGGTGGCACGGCCTGAAAGCCGGCCTCGATGCGCAGGGCAAGATCGTCGCGTGGCAGAACCACTTCATCACGTTCGGCGAGGGGGAGAGCTTCGCGAACTCCGCGTCGCTCTCACCGTCGGAGTTCCCCGCCGCCTTCGTCCCGAACTATTCGCTTGGCGTCTCGACGATGCCGCTCGGCGTCCCCACCGGGCCGCTGCGCGCGCCGACGAGCAACGCGATCGCGTTCGTCTTCCACTCGTTCCTCGACGAGCTCGCGCTCGCGGCGGGGAAGGATCCCGTCGCCTTCCGGATGGACCTGCTCGCGCAGGCGGCTACGGTGCCCACCTCGGGCCCGCAGGCCCCGGCGATGGTCGCCGAGCGGATGCGCGGCGTCCTCGCGCTCGTCGCGGAGAAGTCGGGCTGGGGAACGCGACGCCTCCCGCGCGGCACCGGGATGGGCGTCGGCTTCCACTACAGCCATCGCGGCTACTTCGCCGAGGTCGTCGAGGCCACGGTGAGCCCGGCGGGCGAGCTGAAGATCGTGAAGGTCTGGGTCGCCGGCGACGTCGGGAGCCAGATCATCAACCCGAGCGGCGCGATGGCGCAGGTGCAGGGCGCGGTGCTCGACGGCATCGGCGAGGCGCTCCGGCAGGAGATCACCGTGGACGGGGGCCGCGTGGTGCAGTCGAACTTCGACGAGTTCGAGCTGCTGCGCATCACCGAGGTCCCGCCAGTCGAGGTGCACTTCCGCATCACCGACTATCCGCCCACGGGGATGGGGGAGCCGGCGCTCCCGCCGGTGATCCCGGCGCTCTGCAATGCGATCTTCGCGGCGACGGGGAAGCGCGTGCGCTCCCTCCCGCTCTCGCGGCACGACCTGCGCTGGAGCTGAGCGCGTGAAGGGATGGCTCGAGACGCGGCAGGTGTATGCCGTGCTCGCGACCGCGTGCGCGCCGGGTCGGCGCGCGGCGCTCGCCACGGTGATCCGTGTGCGGGGTTCGGCGTACCGTCACCCGGGCGCCAAGCTCGTCGTGTTCGATGACGACACCCACGTGGGGAACGTGAGCGGCGGGTGCCTCGAGGGCGATGTCCGCGAGGTCGCGCGCCAGGTGCTCGTCTCGGGCCTCGCCGAACGCCGCAGCTACTGCGGCGGCGCCGACGAGATCGCCGCGTGGGACCTCGGCGTCGGCTGCGAGGGCGAGGTGGAACTCCTGATCGAACCGCTCGCGGATACCCGCGCCGCGATGCAGGCCGCGCTCGCCGCCGAGGCACCCTTCGTGACGATCACGACGATCGCCGCCGATGGAGGCACCCGCTTCGAGGTCCTCACCGGGGCGACCGCCGATCCGCTGCGTGACGGCGGCACACGGCTCGAGCGCGACGGCGAGGACGCGCGGTTCATCGAGGTGCATCAGCCGGCGCCACGGCTCGTGATCGTCAGCGCGGGCGACGACGCGATCCCGCTCGCGCGCCTCGGGGAGCTCGTAGGGTTCCGCGTGACCGTCGTCGACCGGCGACCGGGGCTCCTCACCGCCGCGCGCTTCCCAGACCCGATCCGTCGGATCGAGTCGCCCGCGGAGACGCTCGGCGCGCACCTCGCGCTCGACGCCGATGACGCGGCGGTGGTGATGACCCACCACTTCGGCGACGACACCGACTATCTCGACGCGTTACGGATGAGCCCGGCGCGCTACCTCGGCCTCCTCGGCCCCCGGCAGCGGACGGACCGCATCGTCGCGCGACTCGACGCGACCGGCCCCTTCGACCGCACGCGGCTCTTCGGTCCGGTGGGCCTCGACATCGGGACCGATGGCGCCGAGCAGGTAGCGCTCGCGGTCATCGCCGAGATCCTCGCTGTGCGCAGTGGGCGCGCCCCCCGCTCGTTGCGAGACCGCGTCGCCCCGATCCACGCCGATGTCGGCTGAGGCGACCGCCGCGCCCCGGGTCGTCGCGGGGATCCTCCTCGCCGCGGGTGCCGCGACGCGGATGGGGCGCACAAAGCAGCTGCTCCCCGTTGAGGGCGTACCGATGGTCCGTCGCGCGGCGGAGGTGCTGCGCGCGGCAGGCTGCGCCCCGCTCGTGGTCGTCACCGGGCACGACGCCGAGGCGGTCGAGGCGGCGCTCGACGGACTCGACGTGCGTTGCCTGCGTGTGACCGACCCGACGGCCCCGACGAGCGCCTCGTTGCACGCCGGGCTCCGGGCCTTGGGGGCGGAGGTCGCGTCGACCGTGGTGCTCCTCGCCGACATGGTGCACATCACCGCGCCGATGGTCGCCGCACTCGTACGCGCCGATGCGACGGGTCCGGCGCCGTTGCAGGTCTCGCGCTATGGCGACGTGCCGGCGCCCCCGCTCCTCTTCCGGCGAGCGCTCTGGCCCGAGCTGCTCGCGTGGACCGGCGAGGGGTGTGGGAAGGCCGTGGTGCGGGCGCACTTCGACGAGGCCGGCGTGCACGACTGGCCGGAGGCGGCGCTGCGCGACATCGACACCCCCGAGGACTACGCGGCGCTGTCGGCTTGAGGATGCACACCCGCCCCCTCAGTCGAGGGTCCGGGCGCGTTCCTCCGGGGTGAAGACGATGCAGGCCGCCGCCCCGCCGCCGAGTCGGTGGCGGTTCCGTGCGATCACCCGATAGACCGTATCGCGCACCGGGCGCGGCACGACCTCACCGAGCACGCCAAGCAGCCCCCAGATCCCGCCGAGATAGCGCGCCGCCGCGAGCGCGGCGTCGGAGTACGTCCGGACCACCTCTCGAGCGCCGTGCCCCTCCACCCAGAGGAGGGAGTCGACCGCGGCCAGCGCCGGATGCCGCGTGCGGACTGCTCTCCCGTGCACCCCGTCACGCGCGGCGAAGCGGACCGTCCGACGGCGGTCGAACCGCTGGATGAACTGCACCGACCGCGCACAGAAGGCACACTCCCCGTCATACACGAGGAGCGGGGCGTCCGATGGGGTGGGATTCGTGGAGTCGTTCGTGGCGGGCGCTTCCATCGCGGTCATATGTTTCCCGGAGAGAGTCGGAAGTTCTGACCCGCCTCCGCCGCCCGCCACCCCCTGCGCATGTCGACGACCCCAGAGCAGATCTCCGCGCGCGACGGTACCGCCCTGATGCTTCGGCGGTGGAAGCGCACGGGCCGGCCACGCGGCACGATCCTCGTGGTGCACGGGCTCGGGGAGCACGCCGGTCGCTACGTGAAGCTCGCGATGCATCTCACCAAGCAGGGCTTCGACTGCGTCACGTACGATCTCCGGGGTCACGGGAAGTCCGAGGGGCGCCGCGGGGCGATCCGCCACGCCGACGACCACCTCGACGACCTGACGTTGGTCATCGATGCCGCGCGGCGCGCTCACCCGCAGAACCGCCTCTTCCTGCTCGGCCACAGTATGGGAGGGCAGATCGCGGCGCAGCTCGTGGCGCGTCGATACCGTCCCGTCGACGGGCTGATCCTCTCCTCCCCCGCGTTCGCCGTGAAGACGAGCCTCCTGCAACGGGTACAGCTGGTCATCGGCTCCGCGCTCCTGCCGGGCCTCGCGGTGCACAATGGCGTGCAGCCCGACAAGGTCTCCAAGAGCGCCGCGGTCGTCGCCGCCTACAAGGCTGATCCCCTCGTGCACGACCGGATCACACCGCGACTCGCGCGCGCGGTGTTGCAGGGCGGCGGCGAAGTGATCGCCCAGGCGCGGCAGTGGCCGGTCCCGACGCTCCTGATGTGGGCACTGGAGGATCACCTCGTCGACCCGGCCGGGAGCGCAAAGTTCGCGATGCAGGCGCCGCAGCACGTCGTCCGCGCGAAGAGTTTCGGTGGCCTCTACCACGAGATCTTCAACGCCGTCGATCCCGCCCCGGTCCTCGCCGCCCTCGACGAGTGGCTCGAGGAGCGCGCGCCCAGCTGAGTCAGCGCGGGACGCGGGCGAGCGTCGGTTCGGAGAGGCTACCCAGATAGAGCCAGCGGTCGGTCGCGAGGACGTCGGTGATCGGCGCGTACCCACCGGCGGGATCCTGGCGGTCATCGAGCACCCGCCCCGTCTCGTCGATGGCGATGAGATGCGCGTGGCGCGAGGGCTTCGGCTGCAACGCGGCGGGGATGCGCACGATCACCCGCCGGAGCGCCGGATGCGCGGCGAGTCGGTCGAGGATCGCCTTCCGCGGCGCGAAGAGCGCCACCCAGAACCGGCCCTCGGCGTCACGCGAGATGTTGTCGGGGAAGCCCGGCAGGTTCTCGAGGAGCGGCGTCACCGTGCCGCGCGCCGGCCCCTGCACCTCCACGCGCACGATGCGATACGCCCCGGTCTCGGTGAGCAGCACCGCGCGCGCATCGGCGGTGAGCGCGACGCCGTTGGCGAACTGTAGCCCGGCGGCGACGACCCGCACCTGCCGCGTGACCGGATCCCACTCGAGGAGCCGCCCGTGGCCCCCGTGCTCGATGATGTCGAGGGTGCTCGCGTCCGCATCAGCCCGTGCCGCCACGGTGAACTTGCTCGATGCGTCACTGAAGTAGACGCGGCCATCAGGCGCGACATCGAGGTCATCGGCGAAGCCGAAGGAACGCCCCTCCGCCTCGGTCGCAAGGACCATCACCTGCCCGGTGGTGTCGACGGCGAGGAGCCCGCGGATCCCGTCCGCGACATAGAGCGTTCCATCTGCCCCGAAGGCGAGCCCGAGCGGCCGCCCGTCGGTGCGCGCCCAGACGACGGGGTTCCGCCCCTCGGCGTCGAGCCGGACGATGGCCCCGTCGCGGGTCGCCGCGTAGATCCGGCCCGCGGCATCACGCGCCACGCTCTCGGGCCCCGGGTGATCGCCCAGAGGGACCCGCTCGGCGCCCGCGAGCGCGGAGTCGGGCGCGAATGCCCCGACGTAGCCGGCATCCACCGGCGCCTCCCACGCCACCGGATCGATCGGCACCGGCCAGAGGGCGAGGTACGCGAAGAGGGTGAGGTCGATGGCGAGGAAGAACAGGACGATGGGGCGGCGCAGGGCGGGATTCATCCCGATAATGTCGGGCGCGGGGGCGTGCACCGCGAGCGTGATGCTTGCGGGTCACGGCGCCACGTCGTAGGTCAGAGGGTATGCGCCCACTCGCTCACCTGCCCCACACCGGCCGCTCGACCACCAGCCGCCCCCTCGCCCTGCTCCCTCTCGCCACGCTGCTGCTCGCCGCCGCCTGTGGCCCGAGCGCGCCGCCGCCCGACCGGATCCTCCTCAACGGGCTCGTCTGGACCGGCGACTCCACACGCCCCGCCGCGACGGCGCTCGCGATCCGCGGCGACACCATCATCGCGGTCGGGTTCGATGCGGAGATCGAGACGCTGGCCGGCGAGGCCACACGGACCGAGAACCTCGGCGGTCGGCGCGTCGTCCCGGGCTTCCACGATGCCCACTGGCATCTGCCGGCACGTCGCGACGCCGACCTCACCGGCGCGCCCTCCGTCGATTCGCTCGTCGCGCGCCTGCAGGCCTTCGCGGCGACGTTGCCCCCCGACGCGTGGGTCACGGGGCGCGGCTGGACCCCCGATATGTTCCCCGAGAACACGGCGACGAGCGCGGCGATCGATGCGGCTTTCCCCGACCGTCCGGTGCTCCTCGTCGACCGGGACGGCCACCAGTCGATCGCCAACCGCGTCGCGCTCCGACTCGCGGGCATCGACCGCACGACGGTCGCGCCGGTGGGTGGAGCGATCGACCGTACCCGCGACGGGACGCCGACCGGACTGCTCCGCGAGACGGCGGCGTGGCCCGTGAAGGCACGCATCCCGGCGCCGAGCGCGGATGAGGTGTACGCGGCGCTCCAGGCGACGATGGCCGCGGCGGCCCGCGACGGGCTTACCGCGCTCCAGGTGGCGAACGGCCTCAACGAAGCCGAGGAGGAAGCGTTCGCGCGAGCGCTCGCCGAGGGCACGCTCCTGACCCGCTTCCGCATCGCGGTGCCCTTCATCCCTCTGCCGAGCGACTCCGCGTTGTCGGAGTGGACGGCACACCGGGACCGGGACCGGGGACCGCTCGTCCGATACGGCATCGCGAAGGGGATGCTCGACGGCACCGTCGACGCGCGCTCCGCCGCGATGCTCACCCCGTATGCCATCGGTGGTGGGACGGGACTCCCGCGGTGGTCGCTCGACACCCTCGTCGAGACGATCGCGCGCTACGACAGCGCCGGCCTGCAGGTGGAGCTCCACGCCATCGGCGACGCCGCGATCCGTCAGGCGCTCGACGCTTATGAGGCCGTCGCGCAGCGCACCCCCGCCCGGGACCGGCGGCATCGGATCGAGCATCTCGAGGTCCCCGATCCCGCCGACCTGCCGCGCTTCAAGGCGCTCGGCGTGATCGCGTCGACCCAGGCGGTCTTCGCGACGCCCGACGCGACCGCGCTGCAGAACTACGTGCCGCTCCTCGGCCCCGAACGCGCCGCCCGTGCGATGCCGTTCAAAGCGCTCGATGACGCCGGCGCGGTGCAGGCGTTCGGCAGCGACTACCCCGTCTTCCCGATGAGTCCGATCCTCGGGATGCAGATGGCCGTGTTCCGGCAGCTCGCCGACGGCACCCCGGCGGGTGGGTGGGAACCACAGCACCGGATCGACGTGGAGGCGGCCCTCCGGCACTATACCCGCGACGCCGCCTATGCCGCTTTCCACGAACGCGAGATCGGGACGCTCGCGCCAGGAATGCTCGCGGACCTCGTGGTGCTCTCCGACGACATCCTCGACGGCACCCTCGCGACCTTCACGCGCGCACGGCCCGTGCTCACCGTGATGGGCGGGCGCGACACCTACCGGGATCCAGCGCTGCGCTGACCGGGCGGGGGAGGCCCACCGATTCCCTGAGTGGGGCGCTGCCCCGCCCGCGTCGAGCGGTCAGCCGTCGTGCAGGTCGACGTCCTTCGTCTCACGAACGAAGAACCACCCGATCACGAAGGTCGCCGAGGCGATGATCACGGGATACCAGAGCCCGGAGTAGATGTCGCCGGTCGATGCGACGATCGCGAAGGCGGTGGTCGGGAGGAACCCGCCGAACCACCCGTTCCCGAGGTGATACGGCAACGACATCGACGTGTACCGGATCCGCGTCGGGAACATCTCGACGAGCATCGCCGCGATCGGGCCGTAGACGAGCGTCACGTACAGCACGAGGATCCAGAGCACGAGGACGACCATCGGACGGTTGATGCCGGCGGGATCAGCGGCCTTCGGGTACGCCGCCGCATCGAGGGCGGCGGCGAGCTCCTCATCGAATCCCGCCTTCTGCCGCGCGTCGGCCGCGGTCCCGTCGTACGACGGGATCTCGACCGTGCCCACGCGGATCGTCGCGGCCCCGGTGGCCGCCTCGTTCGCGTACGGCACACCGCGCTTCACGAGCGCCGCCTTCGCGACGTCGCAGCTCGAGGTGAAGGTGCTCGTCCCCACCGGATTGAACTGCACCGAACACTCGGCCGGATCGGCGGCCACCACGACCGGCGCCCGCTCCTGCGCGGCCTCCAGCGCGGGATTCGCGAAGTGCGTGAGCGCGCGGAAGAGGGGGAAGTAGGTCAGTGCCGCCAGCAGGCAGCCGGCGAGGATGATCGGCTTGCGCCCGATGCGGTCAGAGAGGCGACCGAAGACCACGAAGAACGGCGTCGCGAGGAGGAGCGAGACCGCGACGAGCACGTTCGAGGTCTGGAGGTCGACCTTCAGCGTCTGCGTGAGGAAGAAGAGCGTGTAGAACTGCCCCGTGTACCACACGACCGCCTGGCCGGCGGTGAGGCCGAAGAGCGCGAGGAGGACGACCCGGAGGTTCCGCCACTCGCCGAACGATTCGCGGAGCGGCGCCTTGGAATGGGTCCCCTCGGCCTTCATCGCCTTGAAGACGGGCGACTCCTCGAGCGCGAGGCGGATCCAGACCGAGATGCCGAGGAGCACGAGCGAGACGAGGAACGGGATGCGCCAGCCCCACGCCGCGAAGGTCGCCTCGCCGAGCGTCACGCGGCAGAGCGTGATCACGAGGAGGGAGAGGAAGAGCCCCATCGTCGCGGTCGTCTGGATCCACGACGTGTAGCTCCCGCGCTCGCCCGGCGGCGCGTGCTCGGCGACGTACGTCGCCGCACCGCCGTACTCGCCACCGAGCGCGAGGCCCTGGAGGAGACGCAGGAGGATGAGGATTACCGGCGCCGCGATCCCGATCTGTGCATACGACGGGAGCACCCCGACCACGAAGGTCGAGGCGCCCATGATCAGGATGGTGACGAGGAAGGTGTGCTTCCGCCCGACGAGGTCGCCGAGGCGACCGAAGACGAGGGCGCCGAAGGGCCGTACCGCGAAGCCGGCGGCGAAGGCGAGGAGGGCGAAGATGAACCCGGCGGTGGGATTCACGTCGGAGAAGAACTGGGTGCTGATGATCCCCGCGAGCGAGCCGTACAGGTAGAAGTCGTACCACTCGAAGACGGTACCGAGGGACGACGCGAGGATCACGCGGCGGGCGTCACGCGTGGTGTCGGGGATGAGGGCCATACGCGGGAAGATGTGGCCGACGGACCAGAGGGGACAGGGGCAGGAGATCGGAGCAGAGGATCAGGGATCAGACATCAGGACCTGCTCCCTGACACCTGACATCTGACACCCGACACCTGCCCTTAGGGCGTCATCCAGTACGACACCTTCACCAGCAGCGTGTTGTCCGGATGCGTGGCGAAGAGGCTGCGGAGGTCGCGGGCCGCGTCGAAGGTGCCGGGGTTCCGCCCATCCCCACGCCCCTGCTGCCAGACGAGGAACAGCGTCGACCCGAGCCGATACTCCCAGCGCAACACGACATTCGAGTTGAACTGCTTCGCGTTGAACCCCCGCAGGCTCGTCCCCGCCCGGCTGAACGGCGCGTACCGGTCCGCGTAGGCGTGGGCCGCGGGGTCGACGATCTCTCGCCAGTCCCGGAAGTCGCCGCTCGCGATGAATGGCTGCGCGTACAGCTGGAGGCTCAGCGCCGGGGTGAGAGTCACGTTCGCGCGCGCCGTCACCGCCAGAATGGTCTGGCCGAGGTTGGCGACGGTGTAATGCGTGGTGTCGCTGAAGAGCGCCCCGTAATTGGCGTAATACTGCGTATCGTCGGCCCGGCGCTCGTAGCTCGCATCGAACTCCACCGACGTCCGGTCACCGAGGCGGCCGATCATCCCGGCCGCGACCTGAGCCGCCCACGACCGCCCTTCATCCCCGGTCGCGAGTCTGAAATCGAGACTGGGCTTGAGCGCCTTCCGGATATCGCCGTCGATGGTGACGCTGACCCGATGATACGGCGACACCCGGAGCGCCGGTCCCCCGCGCGCACAGGTGATGCAGCGGGAGGCGCCGAGGTTCGAGGCTACCCACGTGAACGAGCTCGACCAGAAGTTCGCCAGCTCCGCCGCGCCGTGCACCGTCGTGCTCATCCCGCTCGGCAGACCGCCGGTGGTCCAGTGCTGCTCGCCGCCCACGACGACATTGCCGCGCCGATACCACGACGTCGGCTTCACCGAGACGAGCGAGATCGTGTTCTTCACCATCGCATCGTTGATGAGGACCACGTACCCGAGGTCGTTGAGCTCCGTCCCCGGCATCGCGTAGCGCGTGACCGTCTCCCAGCGCACCCGGCCGGCGTAGCGGCGGAGCTGCAGCGAAGCGACGCCCCCCTCGAGGCTCGTGCGCGTGGGATCGTACGCGAGATCGCTGCCGGGCCGCTGGTGGTAGTGGACGCTCGAGAGCTGCGTCCGCGCGATCGCCGCCTCGCTTCCGCGGGCGGTCGACCGCCCGGTGTAGGCTTGGAACTCCCACCGCTCCGCGAAGCGATGATACCCCTGCAAGAGCATCGTGTACGCGTCACGCCGGAGATACGGCTCGGTCGCGGCATCGAGGTCGCGCGAGAGCCCGGTGATCATCGTCCCGATCTGCGAGCGCCCTTGGCGGAAATCCTGTACGAACCGGCCGACCAGCGTGCGCGTCCTTGGCTCGATGGTCTGACCCGTCGCGCCGACCTCACGTGCCGACGAGACGGCGACGAGGCCGAACTGCGCGCCACCTTCGAGACGGCCGGTCAGCTTCGCGGCGACATCGATCGTGCTGGCGAGTGGATCGGTCGCGGTCGCGCGAAGCTGTGGGGCACGGCCGAGTCGCCGGGAATAGAAGATTCCTTCACACGGCCCGCCGCACCGGAAGAGATTGCCCCCCTCCTGGAAGAACGGCCGTCGCTCCTCGAATCGGACCTCGAAGGCGCTCAGATTCAGCACCGCCGGATCCGCCTCGACCTGACCGAAATCGGGATTGATCGTCGCGTCGAGCGTGATGGCCGGCCCGAGCCCGGCCTTGAGGTCGAGCCCGACGGCCTGTTGCTGCGGGTGCGCCCAGCCCCCGCCCACCAACGGCTGCGTGACGTTCTTGGTGACGCCGTAGGGCATCACCTCGAGCCGACGCGCGGCGCCGATCCCCCGGATGCCGACGATGTCCCCGAGCTGGGATGCGAAGGTCTGCCGGGAGGGGCGATAGACCGGCCAACTGTCCCGCTCGCCGTGCCGCGCGTCGTCACGCCACAGCCCGAAGCCGAACGTGAGTTCCTCGGCGGGGTTGAACCGCAGCTGACTGAACGGAATGGCATACTCCGCCGTCCAGCCGAGCGAGTCGATCTGCACCGCGGCGTCCCAGACGGCATCCCACGCGCCGTCCTCCACCACATCGGAGTAGATCGCCGCATCCCGCTTCACCCCGACCGGATTCACCATGAACTGCATCCCACTCCGCCGATCGTGGTAGCCGTCGATCACGACCTTGATCCACTCGGACGGCGTCCGCACGTCGCGCCGGCTCAGCAGCGCGACGAGCGAGTCGGGGTGCGGATCGTACATCCGCACGAAGACGTAGAGCATCCGGTCGTCGTAGGCGACCTGGAAGGCGGTCCGGAAGCGCGCTGGCGCCGCCTCCGCTGGAGCAAACTGATGGAAGTCGTCGGTGATCGGGGCGGTCCGCCAGACGGCATCGGCGTCACGACCGTCGAGCTGGATCGCGGTCGTGGTGCGGACCGCCCGGGCGGCCGAGATCGATTCCCCCACCGACGACCCCGCCACCGACTGCGCGGCGATGCTCGAGACGAACAGCGGGAGGCCCAGCGCGAAGGCCAGGGAGCGAAAGTGACGGAATGCGTCGAGCACGGGTGCAGGCATCGAGTCGTTACGGCGCGCCGACCGAAAGGGTTGGCAGCCGTTCACCAGCCACGGTGATTCACCCACCGATCGACGACGCACACGCCGTCGTGCACCACATACGCGCCGTGTTGCGCCGCCGTCAGGCACGAATGATTCACCCGGATGCGGACCCGGCTGCCGACGGGGAGGGACGCGACCATCGCCCGGGCCGCGGGGTCCACCGCGGTCACCACCCCGTGCTCCTGCGACAGGCTGTCGAGGCGGAGCCCGAGGTCTCGGCCCTCGAGGTCGAGCAACTCGCCGTACCCCGTGGCGGGCTCCAGATCGACCGCGCCGCGATCCTTGCTCAGCGCGATGCCGCCGGCATCGACGACGAGCCGACCGGCGCTCTGGTCGCGGTGCACCACGGCGGCCAGAACGGAGAGCACGGTGTCCTCGCGCGTGCACGACCCGATGGTCGCCTGCGCCACATCGAAGAACACGTAGTTGCCCGCCCGCACCTCCTCGATGCCGTCGAAATGATCGACGTGCGTGAGGGTGGGCGTGGAGCCGAGACTGAGCACCGGCGTGTCGATCCCGACCGCGCGCAGCGCCGCGCGCGCGGTCAGCATCTGGTCGCGTTCCTCCGTCGCGATCGCCCGCACCGCCGCCGCGCCGCGCGCGTGATACGCGTGCCCCGCGTGCGTGAGGAGCCCGGCGAACCGGAGCCCCGGATGACCGCCGACCGCCTCGGCGAGCGCCGGCAGCGCGGGCCCATCGGCCGCGACGCCGCAGCGGCCATATCCGGTATCCACCTTGATCCAGACATCAATCCCGACACCGGCGGCCCGCGCCATCGCCCCGAGAGGCGCGGAGACCTCAAGCGCGTCCACGAGGACCCCGAGCCGGACTCCCTGCGCCACGAGCGACCGGACGGCGTCGAACTTCCCGGACTCGATCGGGACGCCGTAGACGAGGTCACGGAATCCGTGCGCGGCGAAGGTCCGTGCCTCAGCGAGCGTGGAGACCATCAGCCCCGCCGCACCGGCGGCCTCCTGTAGCCGCGCGACCTCGAGGCATTTGTGGGTCTTCACGTGCGGGCGCAGCCGGACCCCGAGTCCCCGTGCGCGCTCGGCGATACGGGTGATGTTCCGGACGAGGCGCGAGCGATCGAGCAGGAGCGTGGGCGTGGGGAGCCCTGCCAGATCGGTCGTCACGATCCGCCGCGCGCTGGGGTCAGTCGAGGTACGGCGACGGACCCTCGTCCGCGCCGAAGAGCTCACGCGCCGACTTACGGCGCTTCCCACCCTTCGCCGGGAGCGCGCGCACCGGGAGCGTCGGACGCTCCCCCTCGGGGAGGAGATCATCCACCATCTCCACCAACTGCTGGCTCAGGTGCCGCCCGTACTTGTACAGCGCCACGACGCGCGTCCGGCTGCTGAGCAGGAAGACGAGGATCGGCTTGTCCGCCTTGGTGGCGTTGCAGGGCCGGCAGCTGAGCACGAGGTTGTCACGCCGGTCATACGCGGTGAGGCCGCGGCGCGGGGTCACGTGATCGAGCGTGATGGTGCGCTCGGCGACCCTCCGCTCGCAATAGGCACAGACCGGGCCGTGCTGTTCGAGGAGCCAGCGACGGGTCTCGGTGTAGGCCGCACGACCGGTCGGCAGCGAGGTCAGGGTCGGCTGCCGCTTCCCCTTCCCGCCCCCACCGCCCCCACGCCCACGACGCCGTTTGGCTGCCATCCTTAATAGTAGTGCAAACCCGGCCAGCGGGCCGGTTCCGGACCCTCGGTCGGGGATTGCTGGATATTTGGCCCCCCGGACGATAGCCTCCCCGAGGTTCCCATCCCCCGGGAGGACGGGCGTGAAGGTTCTGGTGGTCGGCGGCGGTCCCGCCGGGTTGTATGCGGCGCTCCTGCTGAAGCGGCGGCACCCGCACGCCGAGGTCATCGTCGAGGAGCGAAACCGCCCCGACGACACCTTCGGCTGGGGCGTGGTCCTCTCCGACCAGACGGTCGCGAACCTGCGCGCCGCCGACCCGGTGAGCGGCACGGCGATCGGGGCGGAACTCCATCGCTGGGACGACATCGCCGTCCACTTCAAGGGCCGTACCCTCCGGTCCGGCGGCCACGGGTTCAGTGGGATCGGTCGACGCCGACTCCTCGAGATCCTGCACGCGCGCTGCGCCGAGGTCGGGGTCACGCTCCGATTCGAGACGCCGGTCGCTGACGACATCGAGGCGCGCGTCGTCGCGGAGGGCTTCGACCTCGTGCTAGGCGCGGGCGGCGTCAACGCCCGCTACCGGGACCGCTTCGCCGAGACCTTCCAACCCGACGTCGACCTGCGCCACTGCCGCTACACCTGGCTGGGCACCCCGCGCACCTTCGACGCCTTCACCTTCGACTTCGTCGAGACGGAACACGGGTGGTTCCAGGCGCACGCGTATCAATTCGACGACGCGATGAGCACCTTCATCGTCGAGACGCAGGATCGCACCTGGGAGGCCGCCGGCCTCTGGCAGATGACGGAGCCCCAGAGCATCGCCTTCTGCGAGGGCCTCTTCGCCGAGCGACTCGGCGGGGCGCCCCTCATCTCCAATGCGGCGCACCTGCGCGGCTCGGCGCAATGGATCCGCTTCCCGCGCATCGCGTGCGCCTCGTGGGTGCATTGGATCGACGCCGGCGCCCGCCGCGTCCCGTTCGTGCTCGTCGGTGACGTCGCGCACACCGCGCACTTCTCGATCGGCTCGGGGACGAAGCTCGCGATGGAGGATGCCATCGCCCTCGACGCGGCGATCGCCGCCACGCCCGACGACCTCGCCGGCGCCCTCGCACGCTACCACGCCGAGCGCTCCGTCGAGGTGCTCAAACTCCAGAACGCGGCGCGGAACTCGACCGAGTGGTTCGAACACGTGGACCGCTACGCGACACTCGCGCCCGAGCAGTTCGCCTACTCCCTCCTCACGCGGTCGCAGCGGATCTCGCACGAGAATCTGCGCGAACGCGACGCGGCGTACGTGGCAGACTTCGAGCGCTGGTTCGCCGACCGTACCGGCCTCCCCACGGCGCCCACCGCGCGCCAGGTGCCACCGGTGCTCACGCCGTTCACGGTCCGCGACGTGACGCTGCCGAACCGCGTCGTCGTCTCGCCGATGGCCCAGTACTCGGCGCACGAAGACGGCACGCCGAGCGACTGGCATCTGGTCCACCTCGGTGCGCGCGCGACCGGGGGCGCGGGGCTCGTGATGACGGAGATGACCTGCGTCGCCGCGGATGCGCGCATCACCCCGTGGTGCCCCGGGCTCTGGACCGAGGCGCACCAGGAGGCGTGGGCGCGCGTCGTCCGCTTCGTCCACACCCACAGCGCGGCCAAGATCGGGCTCCAGCTCGGTCACGCCGGCGCCAAGGGCGCGACGAAGAAGATGTGGGAGGGGATCGATCAGCCCCTGACGGACGGAGGATGGCCGCTGATCGCGCCGTCGGAGGCGCGGTACCTCGCGGGGGTGTCGCAGGTGGCGCGGGCGATGACGCGCGCCGATATGGACCGCGTCCGCGATGAGTTCGTCGCCGCCACGCGCCTCGGTGCCGAGGCCGGCTTCGACTGGCTGGAGCTGCACGCCGCGCACGGCTATCTCCTGTCCGCCTTCCTCTCCCCGCTCACGAACCATCGCAGCGACGCCTACGGCGGGACCCTCGAGCAGCGGCTCCGCTTCCCGCTCGAGGTCTTCACCGCGATGCGCGCCGCCTGGCCCGCCGCGCGCCCGATGTCGGTGCGCCTCTCCGCGAGCGACTGGATGGAAGGCGGAACCACCCCCGACGACGCCGTCGTGATGGCGCGCGCCTTCCGCGAGGCCGGCGCCGATGTCATCGACGTCTCCGCAGGACAGGTCGTGAAGGGGGAGCGCCCCGTCTTCGGGCGGATGTGGCAGACGCCGTTCGCCGACCGCATCCGGCAGGAGGCGGGCATCGCGACGATCGCCGTGGGTGCGATCAGCGACGCCGACCAGGCGAACGGGATCATCGCCGCGGGACGCGCCGACCTCGTGGCCGTGGGACGCCCGCACCTCGCGAACCCTGCCTGGACCCTCCTCGAGGCCGCCCGTCTCGACTACCCGGGGACCGACGCGCTCTGGCCGAAGCCGTATCTCGCCGGCAAGGCACAGCTCGACCGGCTTCTCGCGCGCGAACGCGCGGCCCGCGCGGCCGCCGAGGGCGCCCCTCGCACCGGAGAACTCATATGACCTCGCTCACCGGCCGGCACGCCTTCGTGACCGGCGCCAACCGCGGCATCGGCGCCGCCATCTGCCGCCACCTCGCAGCGACCGGTGCGGACCTCACCCTCTGCGTGCGGACACCATCGAGCGCGGAGGGACTCGTCACCGAGCTCGCCGCCCACGGCGGGCGGATCCGCGTGGTGCAGGCTGACGTCACCGACATTGCGGCCCTCACCCGCGCCTGCACCGAGGCCGAGGCGATCGCTCCGGTCGACATCCTCGTGAACAACGCCGGGACCGCGGAAACAGCCCCCTTCCTGCGATCCGACCCAGCGCTCTTCCAGCGGATGCTCGACGTGCATCTCCTCGCGCCGGTGCGCGCCGCGCACGCGTTCCTGCCAAGGATGCTGACCCGCGGCTGGGGGCGCATCGTGAACGTCGCGAGCATCGCGGGGCTCGGGGGCGCGCCGTACATCACGGCCTACGCGGCCGCGAAGCACGCCGAAGTCGGGTTCACCCGCGCGCTCGCGGCGGAATGCGCCCCGAAGGGCGTGCTCGTCAACGCCGTCTGCCCCGGCTATGTCGATACCGATATGGTGCACGGCGCCGTCGACCGCCTCTCGGCGAAGACCGGCGTGAGTGCCGACGATGCCGTCGCGATGATTCTGCGGGATGCCGGGCAGGCGCGACTCATCACGGCAGACGAGGTCGCAGCGGCGGTGCTCGACTTCTGCCGTGCCGACGCGACCGCGACGGGCGAGACGCGCGCCCTGATGGGCACCGAGGCGTGAGCGTGCCCGCGCACGGCGGCGGTGACGCCGCGGGCACATCGACGGCACGGCGTCCGATGGCCGGGCTCGCGCCGACGCACTTCCGCTGGGAGACGACCGCGGACGGGCGGGTGGCGACGGTCACGCTCTCACGCCCAGAGCGGAAGAACCCGCTGACCTTCGAGTCGTACGCGGAGCTGCGCGACACCTTCCAGTCCCTCGCGCAGGCGAGCGACGTGCGGGTCGTGATCCTCACCGGCGCCGGCGGCAACTTCTGCTCCGGCGGCGATGTGCACGAGATCATCGGGCCGCTGACGCGGATGACGCCGCCCGAACTCCTCGCCTTCACGCGGATGACCGGCGCGCTCGTCCACGCGATGCGCGCCTGCCCGCAGCCGATCATCGCCGCGGTGGATGGCGTCGCAGCCGGCGCGGGCGCGATCCTCGCGATGGCCGCCGACCTGCGGATCGCGACCCCGCGGACGACGACCGCTTTCCTCTTCACGCGCGTAGGGCTCGCAGGGTGCGATATGGGCGCCTGCGCGGTCCTGCCTCGGATCATCGGGCAGGGGCGCGCGGCGGAGCTGCTCTTCACGGGCCGATCGATGGATGCCGATGAGGGGGAGCGCTGGGGGTTCTACAACGCCATCGTCCCCGAGGCGACGCTGCTGGACGAGGCGATGCAGCGCGCCCGCGCGCTCGCCGATGGTCCCGTCGCCGCGCACGCCGTCACGAAGCGGATGTTGCAGCAGGAGTGGAACGTGAGCCTCGAGGCAGCGCTCGAGCTCGAGGCGCAGGCGCAGGCCCGCCTGATGGAGACGAATGATTTCCGCCGCGCCTACGAGGCCTTCGCCGCCAAGCGGCGGCCCGTCTTCGAGGGAGACTGAGATGGCCGACCATCTGCACTGGCCCTTCTTCGAGGCGCGGCACCGCACCCTCGCCACGGAGACGGCGGCGTGGGCGGCGACGCAGAGCATCGACCCGACCGACGCCGATACCGCCTGCCGCGCCTGGGTGCGAGCGCTCGGCGCAGCGGGCATCCTTCGGCACGCGGTCCCCGCCGCGTGGGGCGGGGCGAGCGAGACGATCGAGTCGCGCGCCCTCTGCGTGCTCCGCGAGGCGCTCGCGGTGCACCACGCGCTCGCCGACTTCGCCTTCGCGATGCAGGGACTCGGCTCCGGGGCGCTCGCGCTCGCAGGCGATGACGCGCTGCGCGCCGTCTGGCTGCCGCGCGTCGCGCGCGGCGAGGCGATCGCGGCCTTCGCGCTCTCGGAGCCCGGCGCGGGCTCGGACGCCGCCGCCCTCACCACGCGCGCCACACGGTCCGGCGACGGCTGGCGCCTCGACGGCGAGAAGATGTGGATCTCGAACGGCGGGATCGCCGACTTCTACTGCGTCTTCGCGCGCACCGACGCCGCGGTGGCGCCGTCGAAGGGGATCACCGGCTTCCTCGTCCCTGCCGACACCCCGGGGCTCGTGGTGGCCGAGCGGATCGATGTGATGTCACCGCATCCGCTGGCACGGCTCGCCTTCGACGGGTGTGTCGTCCCCGATTCGCACCGCCTCGGCGCCCCCGGCGAGGGGTTCGCGCTCGCGATGCGGACACTCGACATCTTCCGCGTCTCCGTCGCCGCGGCCGCGGTGGGCTTCGCGCGGCGCGCGCTCGACGAGGCGCTGGCCCACGCGGAGGGACGGGCGATGTTCGGCGCCACGCTCGGCGCGCAGCCGCTCGCGCAAGCGATCCTCGGCGATATGGCGACCGATCTCGACGCGGCTGCCCTGCTCACCTACCGCGCCGCCTGGCAGCGCGATGTGCGCGGTGGACGCACCACCGGCGTCGCGGCGATGGCGAAGCTGGGCGCGACCGAACTCGCCCAGCAGGTCATCGACCGCGCCGTGCAGCTGCACGGGGGCGACGGGGTCCGGGTGGGGAGGGTGGTCGAGCGGCTCTATCGCGATGTGCGCGCGCTGCGCATCTATGAGGGGGCGAGCGAGGTGCAGCGCCTCCTCGTCGGACGCGAGACGCTGAAGGCACGGCGGGAGGGGTGATGCCGACGTTCCATCCGAGCGGCCATCGGGATCCGTGGGCGCGGGCACAGCTGCCGCCGGTGGCGGAGTGGCCGGTCCTCCGCCTCGACGGCCCCTACGCATATCCGGAGCGCCTGAACTGCGCGACGCGGCTCCTCGACGACGCGCTCCACGAGGGGCACGGCGACCGCGTCGCGCTCGTGGTCCCTGAC
>Ga0194130_10001004_pt1 | contig 48447 bp, 42 predicted proteins | sample TA2KigsurfametaG_FD_160084 | JGI IMG/M metagenome (GOLD analysis project Ga0194130, IMG submission 160084) | Freshwater microbial communities from Lake Tanganyika, Tanzania - TA2015050 Kigoma 12 surface | ecosystem: Environmental > Aquatic > Freshwater > Lake | place: Tanzania: Lake Tanganyika...
GGGGGCGGACTTATCTTTGCCGTCCCGTAAAAACGGGCAACGGATCGGTAGTTCAGTTGGTTAGAATGCCGCCCTGTCACGGCGGAGGTCGCGGGTTCGAGTCCCGTCCGGTCCGCAAGGTTACCCCGAGGGTCTTCAATAGGCCTTGATTCACAAGAGTCAAGGCCTATTTTGTTTCAGTAAGGTTCGGTTTACTTCGCCGTTTTTCGCTAAAAATACTTCGTAATTCTACTGAAAGATTTCATACCTTACTCATAACTGCAAACCACCCTACTTAAATCTACGCTACTATGAAAAGACATCTTTTCTCCATCGGGTTTTTTCTTTTTTGCACCCAACTATTTGCCCAAGTGGGTATTGGCACGGCTAGTCCCAACGCAAATGCACTGCTAGATCTTACCAGTACAGCAAAGGGTTTATTGTTGCCCAGACTGACAACTGCGCAAAGGGATGCTATCTCTTCACCAATGGAAGGGTTAGCAATTTATAATACGACTTCGAGCGCGATTGAAGTTTATTCAAAATCGCGTAAAGGGGAGAGGGCACTGCTTAGCTTTACTGCTGGTGGATCGACTACAGGTGCCACCTCCATGTGGCAAGAATTTACACCTACCGTGAGTGGATTTGTAACAAAGATAACATTGACACAAAATGCTAGTGGCGCTGAATTTGCAATGAAGATTCATTCCGGAGTCACTTCCACCAACCTAAGTGTATAAAACGGGGGAAAAGTGATCGGCTACACCAGCCTATACATCTCCCCTTCCGCTTCAGGACTCGTAAATTATGATTATATCTTTTCAAGTCCTGTATTTGTTGAGGCCAACACAAAATATTGGTTTCAAATCACAACCCTTTCGGGGTCTGCGGCTAGCATAGTGCTAAATTACGGTTCGGATGTCTACCCAGTACACAACTCCTATGTTGGGGGGCACAACTTTGAGCCAAATTTCATTTTAACTATACAACCAGTAGGTGAAGCAACCTGGATGTCCTTAAAATAAAGTGTACTGCAGACATGTATTAAGTTTTAAATGTTCTCGCCCATATCATCCCTTATTAATAACAACAAAAGACATCCTACTTCATCACATATACTTAGATGTGCCGTTGAAAAAGAAAAAAATCCTTTTAATCACCTTAGTTTTCATTCCAGCACTTCTTATTCTTGGGCTTTTAGGGATACTAGCTAAAGATAAATTGACGCCAACCAACTACTTTGACATCGCCGCCCAAAGACAAAAGGAATATAACCCCAAAAGAAAAGATCTGGTGATTGTCGTAGACTATCGAAAGAGTATTCTATCAGAGCGACTCTATATATTGGATATGATTAATAAAAAAGTTGTTTTATCATCAAAAGTATCCCATGCCTGGAACTCAGGAGTGTTATACGCCAATGACTATAGCAATACCCATGGATCGGAAAAAACATCAAAAGGAAATTTTATCACATTGGGAACCTACCAGGGGGGATATGGATACTCAATGAAAATAGAAGGAAAAGATCCAGGAATAAACAACAATGCCAAGGATCGACTCGTCGTATTCCACTCCGATAAAAAAATGAAAACCTGGTGGTCTAAAGGCTGCTTTGCGACACCAGAGAAAATAAATAAGAAAATAATTGATATGACTAAAAACGGTGTATTAGTTTGTGTAATTGATTAGATATTCAACCTTTTACTTAAATATTGACCAAAAAACAGGAACAAGAATGACCCCAGCCAAAAAAGAAAATGAACCTAACCAATTGATTTTCTATTTTTTAGATGCGAGGTCTGGAGCCTATCTCTAGAAAATAGGGGTCTTTTTTACTTCCTCAGGCATTCTTTGGAAAAATTTAGTAAAAATACGGTATTTTCAATTCCACAAAAATCACAAGCCATGAGTAGCCAACTTAGCATTTTTCGCTTTTGCACACTGTTCCTTTTTTCTGCCCTTCTAATAAGCTGCGAAACCAGTAAAAAAGGGAAGTGGACAGACGCTGACAAACAAAAAGCTAGAACAGAAATTGAAAAAGGTTTCTCGGAACTAAGTGAAGAAGATAAGGCTCTCTTTGCCTCAACTGAGTTACGGAATAAAATTATTAATTGCGCCATTTCAAAATTTGAACAAAACTACTCGTCCTTTTCTGCTGCCGATAGAGACGAACAGGGTGTCGACAGAATTGTAGAAGAATGTCTTCTCGAATTAATGGGGGAATTTGCTCCAGATGAAGAAGAGATTGAAACGCCCGATGAAGAGGAAACCGAAGATCAATACTAAGATGCTGACTAAAACCTTCACATTATGTAGGTAACTACCTAACCTAGCCTACATTAAAACCCATACCCTATAATAATTAACAACAAGAGGCTTTTTCTTTAAAAAGGGCATTTATTTTGACCTTCTGTCTTGCAATTTCCATTCCTCTCAATCATGGTCAGCATTAGAAAACCATAAAATTCCACCCACAATTACACCAGCAATTTTGGCAACCGTAGGAAGATTCTTTAACCATAGACCTAAATCAAGCATCAGCATTTTAGCGTTGTATATAAGAACTGATGCGTCAGAATCATCGCCTCGGTGCTCGATTTCAGTTTCTACTACCCACTTAACGAGTGATTCAGTGCTAATGAAAAATGAAACAGCGCATAAAGCACATACAACGACGCCAATCCACATTGTAAAATAAGAGGACGCCTGCTTAAAGACATCCTCAGTTTTTTCCTCCGGGCTCCTGTTCATATAAAACTTTTTTAGCAGACCAGTGTCAAATATATGATTAAATTTTCCCAGCAAAAAAACCTATTTCTTCCAATCAAACTAACTAAAACGAAATGTCGTTCTTATGTCCTAATGAGCAACGCGCAAAAGTTGCTATAACCTTGATTTGGGTAGTACTAACTATAGAGATCGTTTCGCCTGGATCTAGTGCCTTGCAATTTAGACTACTGCAAGATATCGCCAATGGCGGTGAAGTCGCAACGGAAACAGCAAACGAATCGAGCGAGCGTTTTTTAGGCCTTCTACCTCTTGTCACTTTTGCCATATCTGGCATAACATTTATCCCAACGTTCATAAGGGCTAATTTCAATCTTCAAAACCTGGTCTCTTCTCAATCTCATAAGGCGGTATGAGCCGCTGGCAGCTTGTTCGTTCCCCTCTTGAATTTAGTCAAATCCAATAAGATTATGAAAGAGCAATATCAAGAGACTATTTCAACCCTATCTAGGAAGGGCATTCAAATTGATCGTAAAAAATTAGCTTTTTAATTTTTTTTACCTTTAACTTTAATAACATGAGCACTGAAAATCAACAAGGCGGAAAAAACACTTATTTATCCACCATTACCACCATCATCCTTTGCATTAATGTCTTTTTTTTATTTAGGTATCTCGAATTTCAAAAAGAACTAAAAAAAATCAAAGAGGAATTTGGCATTTCTGCCGAAACAGATTCCGGGGATTCGTTCGATTGGAAAGACATGCCAGCAACCTCTATTCCATACGAGGATGCCGCTCCTGTAGTTGCTGATACAGCTGCCCCAGCAATTGACTACCCAGACTACACAAGTCCTTCAGAGATAGACAGTATTGGCTACTAAGCTGAAAATTTCATACATTCACTATTAGTAAAACTCCAACTCTTTATCATTCAATAAAACATCTATAATTCTTAAACCAAACCCCCAAACACCATGAAACTCAAAACCATCTTGCTACAAGGAACAGCCCTGTTTTTTGTGCTACACTCCTCATAAGCTGTGAAACCAGCAAAAAAGGAAAGTGGACCTCCTCGGAAAAAGAGAAAGCCCGTAAGGAAATAGAAAAAGGCCTTAAGGAAGCAGGATCATCCGAAACGATTTTTATGAACGCCGATATCAAAAAACGTTTTCTCGACTTCTCAATTGAAAAGTTAGAAAAAAAATATTCCTCCTTTGCTGAGGCAGATAATGATGTGGAAGGATGCCAACAAATTGGAGCAGAATGCGCCCTCTCTGTAGTACCGAATTTGCTAGATGACGAAATGAATTCGGAAAATATGGATGAGGACCCCACCGCTGAATCAGAGGAGGAGGACCAAATCGACCAATAACCAGAAAAGAATTTTTTAACATACCATTCGGTATTTATTTAAAAGATTGACAGCACGTGTGTCGTTTGATGATCAAACAACGACATGCTTGCTGTCAATTTTATTCGCCCCCTTCTTACAGGGGTGCTACTAACGGCTACTACTATACTCTTTGCGGTAGCCATGGGAGATTTCCCCTTTACTACATCTGAAAATAAAAAAGCCTTGGCTTGGGAAGACCTTCCCAAAGATCCCCTGGAGCTTGGGCTAAAGGGGTATTGGGAACTCCATCGCCTGAAATTGATCCGACCGGGGGCGCCCCTTACGCTGATCGATCTGAGCAAACCCAGCAATGAGGAGCGACTGTATGTGATCGACCCTGTCCAAAAGAAAGTCTTGCTTTCTTCAATAGTAGCCCATGGAAGCAATTCGGGTCTACGCTATGCTGAGACGGTATCCAACCAGAATAATTCTTTACAAAGTAGCGCTGGCTTTTTTGTGACCAAACAGACCTACGAGGGCAAGAATGGGTATTCTCTTAGGCTCCAGGGTCTTCAAAAAGGCATCAATGACCTGGCCTACGACCGGGCGATCGTTGTTCACGGGGCCCGATACGTAGACCCCGATTGGGCAAAACAAACCGGCTGGGTAGGAAGAAGTCAGGGCTGTCCGGCTGTCCCCGTTGGGGTCCATAAAGAATTGATTGACCTGATCAAAGAAAAAACTTGTCTTTTTATTTATCATCCCTCTTACCCGCCCGATGCCCTTTCTTTGATAAAAGGAGCAAGACCCTGACATACGCACCCCTGTTCATAACTAATTGAAAACAAGGCCGAGGGGCTTCGATACATTTGCCCCATGAATGAATCGTTGAAAGTTGGAGTAATCGGGGCCGGTTACCTCGGCAAATTCCACATCGAGAACTGGAAGTCGATCGCCGATGCCAAACTCGTTGGCTTCTATGACCCTGATCAAAAAAATGCCATTGCCGTCTCCGATAAGTATGACCTGCCTTGTTTTGAAAGCGGGGAGCAACTGATCGATTATTGCGATGTGATTGATATTGCCGCCCCCACCGACTACCATGCGTATTGGTGCGAAAAAGCGATCAAAAAAGGCAAGCACGTTTTTGTAGAAAAACCGCTCACTGCCTCCATGGAGGAGGCCCGTCATATCGTAGAACTTACCCGCGAGTCGGGGGTTCGTTTGCAAGTCGGTCATGTGGAGCGTTTCAATCCGGCCCTGCTGGCTGTTCAAGACCTTGATCTCCACCCCATGTTCATCGAAGTGCACCGCTTAGCACAATTTAATCCGCGTGGTACCGAGGTAAGCGTGATACTGGATCTGATGATCCATGATATCGATATTATTTTGAGCATTGTAAAGAGTGGGGTCAAAACGATTTCAGCAAGCGGAGTAGCCGTACTCACGGATACCCCTGACATTGCCAACGTACGCATCGAATTCGACAATGGCTGTGTAGCCAATTTGACCAGTAGTCGCATCTCGATGAAAAAAATGCGCAAGATCCGCCTCTTTCAAAAAGATGCTTATATCGGGATCGACTTCTTGGAAAAAAAGGCCGAAGTAATCAAACTCAAAGAGGACGCTGACGAGAAAACATTCGCCTTCGACATCGAGACCCCGGCCGGAAAGAAGACCATTGCTATTGCCACGCCTCCTATCCCATCGATCAATGCCATTCAAAAAGAATTGGAATCCTTTATTGGTTCGATCCGCAACCAAACCCGACCGGTCGTTTCAGAGATGGATGGATTACTGGCCATGGAGGTCGCTCATCAAATACTCGAAAAGATAGCCCAGAACGCAGTAGGCCATTGACAGGATGGATGCTTACTCGGCCGAGCGTTGCGCCAGATATTGCTCAGCGATCAAAAGATCTACGGGGCGGGTTATTTTAATATTGGTCTCTTCTCCCTCTATTACGACCACTGTCTTTCCCGCTTGTTCCAACACGGTAGCTTCATCCGTAAACTGCGTCTGATAGGGCCTATCAAAGGCATCGTGTAGCCAATCGGCAAAAAAAGTTTGTGGGGTTTGCACCAGCAGTACTTGGTCTCTATCGAGCACGGTGGTGGTCGCTGTTGTCTTATCCCCTGTTGTTCGAAGACGAATACTGTCTTTTGCAGCGATGGCAGGAATCACCGCTCCCGACAACGAGGCCTGTTCGAAACAACGACGTATCAGAGAAGGGGTTACCAGACAACGTACCCCATCATGTACAAATACAATTCCCTCTCGCTCGGTAAGGGCCAGTCCCTTTTTAACGGAATCAAAACGAGTAGCTCCCCCTACCGTCAACAAAATATTTTTTTCTGCAAAATGAGAACGAATGAGTTGCTCTCCCATAGACAGAAAATCGTCGGGGAGTACTAATACAATTTGAATATCGTCGTAAGCAGCTACAAAGGCCTCGATGGTATAAAGCAATAATGGCCTATCGGCTAATAACAAAAATTGCTTGGGAAGGGCCTTTCCCATGCGTAAACCACTCCCCCCCGCTACGATTATGGCCCATTTCTTCATAGGTCAAATATACAACATGCAATCAGTGGGCTCTCAACGAAGAAGCCCCAATAAATGATCAAGTCTGGCAACAATGGTCTTAGGCTCAATTTGGCGCATACAAGCATGATCTCCACGATAACAGCGCTTATTGCCAAAGACCGAGCATGGACGGCAGGCCAGATCGACCTGAACGGCCAGTTCAATGGGCTGTCGCCAACCCATAAAGCCCGCAAAGGGATGCGTAGGACCCCAAATACTCAACACAGGAATACCGCTAAGAGATGCTAAATGCATATTGGCTGAGTCCATGCTGATCATAGCATCCAGTTGACTGATCTGCACCAATTCTTCGCGAAGCGAAAAACGGCCTGCCATGGACCTTACGCCTGAAAATTCTTTTTCCCATTGTTGCAGCAATGCGGTTTCGGAGGCTCCCCCACCAAATAATTGAATGGAGAGATCCCCTCGGCTAGCGAGTATAGCGATTAGCTCTTTCATCAAAGAAAGAGGATACGCTTTTTCAGGATGCCTGGCAAAGGGAGCCACTCCAACAAGAAATGGCTCGCTCGCATGCGTTTTACGAGTAAAAATGGCAGGGGCCGAAAAGGGCAACTCCTGAATAGGAAAGTTCAATGAGGCAAATACGCTTGCCATTCGGTCAAAACTACTAGGCAGCGCCAAGCGCTTTTTATGATGGCGTCTTGTCAACTTTCTTTTTTGGCCCCTCCCCTTTTGCAGGCGAGCAATAGGCAGACCGGTGGCAGCCCATAGTGAAGAAAGCAACACACTACGTAAGACGGAATGCAGATCGGCCACTCCGCTGTAAGGACCCGCTTTTTTCAAGTCACTAAAAAGGCGGTAGATACCAAGAAGCCCGCGGTGTCGGCCCTGTAAGTCGGCCCCAAAAAAGCGGACACGTTCTATACCCTCAAACATTGGAGCATAAGATTGGTTGGAGACCATACAAATACGCAGCGTCGGGTGTTCACTGACCAAGGTGCGAAGCACCGGAACCGTCATGGCTACATCTCCGAGTGCAGAAAAACGGATCACTAACAGAGGGGCATCAGTATTCAATCAATTACTCTTTTGCTGATAAAGTACAGGATTCAACGATGCATCATTGTACATCTTCATCTGCTTGTAGACCCGCATATACTTTTTGCCTGCGGCAATATCACTAAGTAACTCGTCAATGGCTTGCATCAGGTCTTGTTGCTGTGCCAGGAGAATGCGACATTTTTCTAGACAAGCCTCCCGGTGCTGGGCACTGGCTTCTTTGCGGGCTGCTTCTGCGCGCATATGATAAACCTTAAGAGCCGAGATACTAAGGCGATCGATGGCCCAGGCCGGACTCTCTGTATTGAAGGTGGCGTTGGGAAGAGGCTGCACCTCCCTATAAAAATTCAATAGCCAACTATCTATAAATTCTACCAGATCGGTGCGATGCTGGTTCGATGCATCGATCTTCCGCTTAAGGGTTAAACCAGCGCCCGCCTCGATCTGTGGATCGCGCACCAGGTCTTCCAAATGCCATTGAACTGTATCGATCCAGCATTTATGATAAAGCAATGCCTCTACGGAGTCAGCCTCAAATGGCTGCACAAAAGGCGCATCCACCTTATCAAAAAGATGATAATCACTTATGCATCGATCGAAAATGGTATGACAAAGAGAGGCGTTCATCTAGGAACAAAGAGGATCTTATTTTTTATACTTTTCGTTGAGCCCTTTGATCAGATCGGCCGTAATATCATACGCCTTGTCCTTGTAATAGAAAAGTCCGGGCTCATAAGAAATAATATACGAGAATTGACCGCTCTGATTATACTCCGCCAAAAATGTTTCTATCTTGGTTTTGATCTCGTTTTGACGACGCATCACAAAATCGCCATACTCGGCATCGAGGGCCTGTTTGCGACCTTTGATCTGATCATCAAGATTCTTAAGATCCCGTCCGGCCGCCTCACTCTGTGCCTGGTTCATTACCCCGGTATTGGCCTGCTCTTGATAATAGTTATATTTCTGTTGCATATTACGCGCCATCCTATCCATCTCTACGCTTATCGAATCTTCTTTCTTAAGCATCTCGGCCCTTAATTCTTTTACCAACTCAAAGTTGGCTGCCACCGAATCCATCTCAAAATAGGCCATCCGAAAGGGTCCTGAAGGTAGTGATGAGGCCGACTTGCGTCCGGCCAACGAACCCGTTCCACCACTAAACTGCAGAATCAACAATACAACACAGACCAAGCTGAGCAATACATTCCAAATCAGCATTCCCTTTTTTTGCATACACTTTTATATTAAAATGATTTGATTCAATAGAACAAATATAGCATTTACCCCGCTTTACACAGACGCTGAACCGGCCTTAGAGCCCTACAAGTCCATAAAATAAGGCCGCTTTAGGGGCGGCCTTATGAATTTAACTATACAGCTGTTTAGCGCTAAGAAGATAGGATTATTCCTCCTCGTCGAAGGCCATGGCCTCACGCGTGGTTTGTAATAATTCGTACTCTTCTTTGCTGCCCACGTTGATCTTTTCGAACTCGCGCAGACCCGTACCCGCCGGAATCGGATGTCCAGTGATAACGTTCTCCTTGAGGCCGAGCATATCGTCGGTCTTTCCATTGATGGCTGCGGAAGAGAGCACCTTGGTCGTTTCCTGGAAGGAAGCCGCCGAGATCCAACTTTGCACACCCAAGGAAGCCTTCGTAATTCCCAACAAGGTCGGAGAAGAAGTAGCGGGCTTCGCATCGCGGTATTCAACCGGTTTCTTATCGCTACGACGAAGGATGGAATTCTCTTCTCTTACTTCGCGAAGCGTTACGATCTGTCCGGCACGCAACTTGATGCTATCTCCGATCTCCGTTACTACTTTCTTGTCAAAGACATAATCGTTCTCTTCGACGAACTCAAACTTATCGACCAGATCATCTTCGAGGAAGCGGGTATCACCCGGATCGACGATATTGACCTTACGCATCATTTGACGTACGATCACTTCGATATGCTTATCATTGATACGCACCCCTTGTAAACGATATACTTCCTGAATCTCATTGACCACATACTCTTGTACGGCAAATGGACCTTTGATCGATAGGATATCGAACGGTGCAATTTGACCATCGCTGAGTGGTGTACCAGCCTTTACAAAGTCTCCGTCTTGCGCAAGAATCTGACGCGTCAACGGAACCAGGTATTTCTTCTGAACGCCGTCTTTGGCCTCAATGGTAATCTCTCGATTACCGCGCTTGACAGCACCCATGATTACGACGCCATCGATCTCAGAAACAACAGCAGGATTGCCGGGGTTTCTGGCTTCGAACAACTCGGTCACTCGAGGAAGACCACCGGTAATGTCGCGCAGCTTTCCAAGGATACGAGGGATCTTTACAATTACCTGTCCAGCCTTAACCTCATCACCTTCTTCGATTATGATATGGCTTCCGGTAGGCAGGTTGTATGATTTTTTCTCTTTACCCTCGACCAACAAAGACGGGATCTTTGTTTTATCGCGGGTTTCGATTACTACTTTCTCGCGGTGTCCGGTTTGCTCATCGGCTTCTTCACGGTAGGTAACACCATCGATCACATTTTCGAAACGGATGGTACCATTGACCTCGGCCATGATAACGTTGTTGAATGGATCCCATGTGCAGATCACATCCCCTTTCGCTACTTTTTGACCATCCTTTACATTGAGGGTAGAACCATAAGGGATGTTATTAGTAATCAGCAGACGATCGTCCTTGGTGTCGATGATCCTGACCTCACCGGTACGTCCGATAACGACATTCGACTTAACGCCTTCGTTATTGGCAATGGATACTGTGCGCAGTCCATCGAACTGGATGGTACCATCGAACTTGGCTAATAGCGTAGACTCAACCGATGCTGAACCGGCAACCCCACCCACGTGGAAGGTACGCAAGGTCAGCTGGGTACCGGGCTCTCCAATGGATTGTGCAGCGATAATACCTACTGCATCTCCCTTTTGAGCAATGGCACCCGACGCCAGATTCTTTCCATAACACTTCACACACACCCCACGCTTGCTCTCGCATGTTAACACAGAGCGGATCTCTACGGTTTCAACACCGGCATCTTCGATCTTCTTGGCCAATGCTTCGGTGATCTCGGAACCGGCCGCCACCAACAATTTATCGGAAACGGGATCGTATACATCGTGCAAAGACGTGCGTCCTTCGATACGATCGCTCAATGGTTCAATGATATCCTCATTATCTTTTAATGCCGTGGTGGCAATACCCCGCAGGGTTCCACAATCTTCTTCGGTGATCACTACATCTTGGGCCACATCGACCAGACGACGGGTCAGATAACCGGCATCGGCCGTTTTAAGTGCCGTATCGGCCAGACCTTTACGGGCACCGTGGGTAGAGATAAAATAATCCAATACGTTCAGACCGCCTTTGAAGTTGGACAAGATTGGATTTTCGATGATCTCACTACCGGTAGAACCAGACTTACGAGGCTTGGCCATCAATCCTCTAATACCGGCCAGCTGCTTGATCTGTTGCTTCGAACCACGGGCACCGGAGTCGAGCATCATGTAAACAGAGTTAAAACCTTGTTTATCGTTGCTCAGCTCCTTAATGAGGGTTTCGGTAATGCGTGTATCTACACGGCTCCAAATGTCAACGATCTGGTTATAGCGCTCGTTGTTGGTAATAAGACCCATGTTATAGCTTTCCCATACCTCATCTACTTCGCCCTTGGCATTTTCCAGTAATTCTTCTTTGATATCAGGAATGATCAGGTCGTTGATGTTAAAGGACAATCCACCACGGAAGGCCGTGCGGAAACCAAGCTGCTTGATGTCATCAAGGAACTTAGCCGTCTTGGGCACATTGGTAATATTGATGATATCGCCAATGATCTCACGCAAATTCTTTTTAGTGAGAAGAGCATTGACAAAACCAACCTCGGCGGGAACATGCTGATTAAAGAGCACTCTTCCTACGGTCGTTTCAATAAGCTTGTTCTCGAGTTGACCATTTTCGTTTCTAACCGGTGTCTTAACACGGATCCAGGCGTGCAGATCAACCTTGCCCTCATTATGTGCAATAATAACTTCTTCGCTCGAATAGAAGGCCTTGCCCTCTCCCTTTACTTTCTCTTTACCGGTGGTGCGCTTACCCTTAGTGATATAGTACAGCCCTAACACCATGTCCTGAGAAGGAAGCGTAATCGGCGTTCCGTTCTGTGGGTTCAAGATATTATGAGAGGCCAGCATTAGCATCTGAGCCTCCAGAATAGCAGCATGACTAAGAGGAACGTGAACCGCCATTTGGTCTCCGTCGAAGTCGGCGTTAAAGGCCGTGGTAACGAGCGGATGTAGCTGAATGGCCTTGCCCTCGATCAATTTAGGCTGAAAGGCCTGAATAGATAAGCGGTGCAGCGTGGGGGCACGGTTCAGCAGAACCGGATGACCTTTTAAAATATTTTCCAGAATATCCCATACCACGGCTTCTTTCTTGTCTACCAGTTTACGGGCAGACTTGACCGTTTTAACGATACCTCTTTCGATTAGTTTGCGGATAATAAAGGGCTTGAACAACTCGGCTGCCATATCCTTGGGCAAACCGCACTCGTGCAATTTGAGCTCGGGTCCTACTACAATAACGGAACGACCAGAATAGTCGACACGCTTACCCAAGAGATTTTGACGGAAACGTCCTTGCTTTCCTTTCAATACGTCGCTGAGTGACTTCAGCGCACGACCCCCTTCTGCTTTTACCGCATTTGATTTACGGCTATTATCGAAGAGCGAATCAACAGCCTCTTGCAGCATACGTTTCTCGTTACGCAAGATCACCTCAGGGGCTTTGATCTCAAGCAATCGCTTAAGACGGTTGTTGCGGATAATTACCCTGCGGTACAGATCATTTAGATCAGAAGAAGCAAAACGACCTCCATCCAAAGGCACCAATGGGCGAAGCTCCGGTGGAATAACAGGAATGTATTGCATCACCATCCACTCAGGACGGTTAGTGATACGCTGATTGGCATCGCGGAAAGCCTCGACCACACTAAGACGCTTTAAGGCATCGGCCTTACGCTGCTGAGAGGTTTCGGTAGCGGCTGCATTGCGCAGATCGAAAGAAAGTTGATCAAGATCGATCCGAGCCAACATATCATGTACAGCCTCGGCACCCATCTTGGCAATGAACTTCTGCGGATCGTCGTCGGGCAAATATTGATTTTCCTTAGGAATGGTATCCAGGATATCGAGATATTCCTCTTCCGTCAGCAGATCGCCAGGCTTCTGCCCTTTCTCTTCGCGTATTCCCGCTTGGATAACCACGAAACGCTCATAATAAACGATCGATTCGAGTTTCTTGGAACTAGTACCGAGCAGATAACCGATCTTATTGGGCAATGATTTGAAGTACCAGATATGTACAACGGGCACCACCAACTTGATATGGCCCATGCGCTCACGACGCACTTTCTTTTCGGTCACCTCTACTCCGCAGCGGTCACAGACGATACCCTTGTAACGAATACGCTTGTATTTTCCGCAGGCACACTCATAATCCTTAACAGGACCAAAGATCCGCTCGCAGAACAAACCGTCACGTTCGGGCTTGTACGTACGATAATTGATGGTCTCGGGTTTAAGGACTTCACCCTCACTTCTCCCTTTGATATTATCAGGAGAGGCCAATCCGATGGTGATCTTCGAAAAAGGCGACTTGGGTCGATTCTCTTTTTTTATTGCCATGGTCGTAACAACTATTTGAGTGAATGTTTTTGTTTACTATCGAATTGCTTATTATTCGAATTTGAGATCTAATCCGAGACCTCTTAATTCGTGCAACAATACATTGAACGATTCGGGAATACCGGCTCTAGGCACATTCTCCCCTTTAACCAACGACTCATAAGTCTTGGCCCGTCCAACGATATCGTCACTCTTGATGGTAAGCAATTCTTGCAAAATATTCGAAGCACCATAGGCCTCGAGCGCCCACACTTCCATTTCTCCAAAACGCTGACCACCGAACTGCGCCTTACCACCCAAGGGTTGTTGGGTAATGAGACTGTAAGGTCCGATCGAGCGGGCATGCATCTTATCGTCTACCATGTGATGCAACTTGATCATGTAGATGATACCCACCGTAGCTTTTTGATGGAAACGCTCTCCGGTCTCTCCATCGTAGAGATAAGTATGTCCGTACATGGGAATACCGGCCTGATCGCAATAGGTAGCGATCTCGTCAACAGAGGCACCGTCGAAGATGGGGGTAGAGAATTTCAAGCCCAGCTTTTCTCCTGTCCATCCTAAGATGGTCTCATAGATCTGTCCCAGATTCATACGACTGGGAACCCCCAATGGGTTCAACACCACATCGACGGGGGTACCGTCTTCGAGGAAGGGCATATCTTCTTGTCTCACGATCTTGGCTACGATCCCCTTATTTCCGTGACGACCAGCCATCTTATCACCCACTTTCAGCTTACGCTTAACCGCAAGGTAAACTTTGGCCAGTTTTTGTACGCCGGCAGGCAGCTCATCACCAATACTGATATTGAACTTCTCTCTCTTGTAGCGACCCAGCTCTTCGTTGAATTTAATGCTGTAATTGTGCAGCAAGGTATTGATCTTGTCATCGGTTTTCTTATCACCGGTCCAGCCCAGCGGGTTCACATTGGCATAATCCAATCCACGCAGACTCTTGTCGGCGAACTTGGCGCCCTTACCGATTTGCACTTCACCGAAGTTGTTGCTTACACCAGCCGAAACATGATCTTTCAAAAGAGCTGTAAGCTTCTCGATCAACACATTCTTAAGATCGATCTCGTTCTTTTCGTGAAGCTTCTCTAGTTTTTCAAGAGAAGCCTTCTCACGCACTTTGGCATTCTTATCTTTTTTGGCGCGCTGGAAAAGTTTCTTTCCAATAACCACACCCTCTACTCCATTAGGCGCTTTCAAGGAAGCATCCTTGGCATCACCGGCTTTTTCGCCGAAGATGGCACGCAACAGCTTTTCTTCTGGAGTAGGATCGCTTTCTCCCTTCGGCGTGATCTTACCGATCAAGATATCCCCTTCTTTTACTTGCGCACCGATGCGAATGATTCCATTTTCATCGAGGTCCTTAGTGGCTTCTTCAGAAACGTTGGGAATATCTGGAGTCAGTTCCTCTTCTCCCAGTTTGGTATCGCGCACTTCCAATTCGTACTCAGAGATATGGACCGAGGTAAAGAGATCTTCTTTTACGACACGCTCACTGATAACAATGGCATCCTCGAAGTTGTAACCTTTCCAAGGCATAAAGGCCACCTTAAGATTTTTTCCTAGGGCTAGCTCTCCATGTTGTGTCGCGTATCCCTCTGTTAAGAAATCGCCTGTCTTTACCTTTTGTCCTTTCTTAACGGCAGGGCGTAGATTGATACAAGTCTCTTGGTTGGTCTTAATGAATTTAGTGAGTCGGTATACACGAAGGTCATCTTCGAAACTCACGAGCTTCTCATTGGCATCGCGGTCGTAACGAACATGAATCTCATTGGCATCCACAAATTCAACGACTCCATTTCCTTCGGCGTGTATTTGGATACGGGCATCACGGGCCGCCTTTGCTTCGAAGCCCGTTCCCACAATGGGAACATCGGGGCGCAGCAGCGGAACGGCCTGACGTTGCATGTTCGATCCCATCAAGGCGCGGTTAGCATCGTCATGTTCCAAGAATGGGATCAGTGATGCACTGAGTCCCACAATTTGATTGGGCGCTACGTCCATGAATTCCACATCCCCTTTATCCAGGATCGGGAAATCACCGGTTTCGCGGCTAACGACCTTACCTTCTTTTACATTGCCTTTCTCATCGAGCTTAGTGTTAGCCTGTGCGATCTTAGCATTATCTTCTTCTTCCGCACTCAGGAATACCAACTCCTTCATATTTACTTTGCCTTCGGCTACACGACGATAAGGCGTTTCAATAAAGCCCATATCATTGATCTTGGCATGCACGCAGAGTGTAGAGATCAGACCGATATTGGGTCCCTCAGGAGTCTCGATAGTACAGAGACGACCATAGTGAGAGTAGTGAACGTCGCGGACTTCGAAACCAGCTCTTTCGCGACTCAGACCGCCGGGACCCAGGGCCGAGATACGACGCTTGTGCGTAATCTCAGAGAGCGGATTGGTCTGGTCAAGGAATTGAGAGAGCTGCGAGGTTCCGAAAAATGAATTGATAACAGAAGATAACGTACGGGCATTGATCAGGTCAACGGGTGTAAAGACCTCGTTGTCGCGAACGTTCATACGCTCTCTGATGGTACGAGCCATACGAGCCAATCCCACGCCGAATTGAGCATATAACTGTTCGCCCACGGTACGCACACGACGGTTGCTCAGGTGATCGATATCGTCGATCTCTGCCTTACCGTTGGTAAGACGAACCAGATATTTGATGATGAGAATAATATCATCCTTGGTCAATGTCTTTTTCTCGAGCGGTAGGTTAACATTGAGCTTACGGTTGATCTTATAGCGACCTACCTCACCCAAGTCATAGCGCTTATCACTGAAAAATAATTTATCGATAATACCGCGAGCCGTCTCATTGTCGGGCGCATCTGCACCGCGCAATTGACGATAGATGAACTGCACGGCCTCGAGTTCGCTATTAGAAGTATCCTTGTTAAGCGTGTTGTAGATGATAGCATAATCACCTCCTACATCTTCGCGCTGTATGAATACACTGGCCACCTCTAGTGAGGAGATCGTTTCGATGGCGGCTTCGTCAAGCAGGGTATCGCGCTCCATGACGATCTCGTTGCGCTCAATAGAGACCACCTCTCCGGTATCCTCATCCACAAAATCCTCTACCCAGGTACGAAGTACACGGGCCGCCAAGCGCTTGCCAACGTACTTTGAAAGTGTTTTCTTATCGGTCTTTACTTCATCGGCCATACCGAAGAGCTCCAAGATATCCTTATCGGTCTCGTATCCAATGGATCGAAGCAAAGTGGTAACAGGGAATTTTTTCTTTCTGTCGATGTACGCATACATGACGTTGTTGATATCGGTAGCAAATTCCATCCAGGCTCCCTTGAAGGGGATTACACGGGCAGAGTAGATCTTGGTACCGTTGGGATGCACCGATTGGCCAAAGAAAACCCCGGGAGAACGATGCAACTGTGAAACGACTACACGCTCAGCTCCATTGATCACGAAGGTGCCGCGTGGGGTCATGTAAGGAATATTACCCAAGAAAACGTCTTGCACGATTGTTTGGAAGTCTACGTGCTCCTCATCGTTACAACTAAGACGCAATTTTGCTTTTAGCGGAACAGCATAGGTAAGACCGCGCTCCATACATTCCTCAATGGTGTAGCGGGGCGGATCAATGAAATAATCCAAGAATTCCAATACGAAAATATTTCGCGTATCGGTAATAGGAAAGTTGTCCTTGAACACGCGAAACAGCCCCTCGATGTTACGTTTATCGGGAGTGGTCTCGAGCTGGAAGAATTCTTTGAACGACTGAATCTGGACTTCGAGTAAATCTGGTGTTTCTGCAAGGTGCTTGATCTTTCCAAAATCAATCCTTGCGTTCGTTTTTGCTGCAGACATAGCGTAAACCGGTTTTTTCAACGTTCAGGACATACCTTTCACGTGGTGGCTTCCGAGTTAAAAAAAACAGAAGTCACTGTAAATAAATTACTTACACATGGTCAGGAATGTCGAAAATATATTTGGCCAAAATAAAGGAGGGCAAAGGTAAACAATTCAAAATCACCCACAAAATTTGCACCCACAAAAATCCTACCAATTTTTGGGCCGAAGCCTTGAAGGATCCTAAAGGGGGTGTTATACTTGCTTGGATGAGACCCCACCCCACCCACGGTAAAAATCGACCCGGCCCCCTGCTAAGCAGCCAAAAGGACCGTTTAGGGACCCTCCTCTTAGGGCTGCTCTTACTTCTATACTTACTGGTAAGCTTACCCCCAAAAAGCAGCTCTCCCCCCTTGATCAGCGCCGACTCGCCTAGAATAGACTCATTCAAAAGAAATTCAAAATCAACTGCTTATAATAATACAGGAGCAATATCAAGCTACAAAAAAAACTACTATAAAGTCTTAAGCAGATCGCAAGGTCCTGTATCAAAAAAATTTGATTTTCGGGGCCAAAAGCCCGATTTAGTACCCTTCAAGCGCCAAGCCCGGTCATACGACCCCACCTTTTTAAACAGTGCCGATTCGGCCGATCTAGAAAAACTTCCTGGCATTGGTCCGGTACTCGCCTCGCGGATCATCCGGTACAGAAATAAGCTGGGCGGGTTTTACGAGAAGGCACAACTGAGAGAGGTGTACGGCATTAGTGATTCACTGTTTTCATTGCTCCAACCCCTATTGCTGCTAACCAGCTCCAATGCCCTGATCAGAACGATCGATATAAATCATATTTGCTTCGATTCGCTGCGACAGCATCCATATTTGCGCTGGGAGAAAGCCAGAGCGATCATACGATACCGCGAGGCAAATGGTCCATTCCGGTCGGAAAAGGACTTAAGAAATATCTGGACCCTGGACTCTCTTACCCTTGCCAAAATACTTCCTTACATCCTTTTCGACAGTGCAGCGAAAATGGGACCTTAACGCCAATAGAAAATGGACGCTAAAAGAAATGACCCTTTACGCGACCGCGATAACGAAACAAAAAAAGACCCTCCAAACGGAAGGTCTTTTTTTATAGTGAGAATTGAAAACGCTTACGCGATCTCTACTTCTGCACCAGCTTCTTTCAGCTTAGCTGCAATGTCTTCAGCTTCTGCTTTAGAAACGTTTTCTTTAACGGTCTTGGGAGCACCATCCACCATGTCTTTGGCTTCTTTCAGCCCCAGACCTGTCAGGTCTTTAACCACTTTAACTACATTGAGCTTAGAAGCTCCACCGCTCTTCAAAATGACATTGAAGGCAGTCTTTTCTTCGGCAGCAGCAGCGCCACCACCGTCTCCACCGGCTACCACTACGGCAGCAGCTGCGGGTTCAATTCCGTACTCGTTCTTGAGCACATCAGCGAGCTCTTGAACTTCTTTTACTGTTAAGCCTACCAGGCTCTCAGCAAGTGCTTTTACATCAGCCATTTGATTTCAATTTTTACCGTTTTCACTGCATTGAAGCTCCAACGGCGGTTTAAAAAAATTTGCCTTTGTTCGGTCCTTTCGGAACACCCTCAGGCCTGGGTTTTTATTTTGATTGACCAACCAATGGTGATCAACTAAAATCGTTCGTTAACAACTGTCTTTCGAAAAACAGTGTCAAATTGATCATTACTCAGCAGCGGGCGTGGCCTGCTTTTCGTGATGATGCAATAAGGCCGCCAGCACACGCTTGGCAGGAGATTGCAACAATCCGATCACTTCGCCGATCAACTCGTTCTTGGTCTTGATCTGGGTGAGCGCCTTCAATTGATTATCGCCACTGTAAACATCTCCATTGATAAAGGCCGCCTTTAATACGGGTTTATCACCGTTGCTTTCTTTACGAAAAGAACTGATGATCAGTGCGGGCTCTTTGGGATTCTCTGAGAATAGTAGCGCCGTTACCTTATGCAACGAGTCGTACATACCGGCATATTTTGCACTGTCCAGTGATTCGAGCGCCTTTTTGATAAGGGTATTCTTAGCCACCTTCATCTCTACCTGCTTATTGAAACAAGCGCGACGAAGTTTGCCTACCTGCTCCACTGTGAGCGACTCCGTGTCAGTTACATAGAAGTTGTTATACTGAGCGAACTTGCCTTTCAGCAATTCTATCACTTCGTTTTTTTGCTCTTTAGTCATTGTATTAGCGTTTTGACTTTTTTAATTGATTTTCCGATACCGGGCTTAGTTAACAAAGGCCTTAGTATCAATTGCGATGCCCGGACTCATTGTCGAAGCCATACTGATCCCTTTCAGGTAAGTTCCTTTAGAGGAAGAGGGCTTGGCCTTGATAATGGCGTTCAGCAACTCCTGGCTATTTTCAGCGATCTTCTCCGGAGCAAAACTGACACGACCAATAGAGGCATGAACAATACCCACCTTATCTACCTTAAAGGCGATCTTTCCACCCTTAACATCGTTGATGGCTGCGGCAACATCGTTAGTTACCGTTCCGGTCTTCGGATTAGGCATCAGGTTACGAGGACCAAGCACTTTACCGAGCTTACCGATCTTAGGCATTACGCTGGGAGTAGCGATGATCACATCGACATCGACCCAACCGCCTTCGATCTTGGTAACGAACTCTTCTAATCCTACATAATCGGCACCCGCATTCTTTGCATCGGCCTCTTTGTCGGGCGTACAGAGTACTAATACTTTTTTGGTCTTACCGGTTCCGTGAGGAAGGGTAACAGTTCCACGAATCGCTTGATCGGCCTTCTTAGGGTCGACACCCAAGCGGATATGCAGATCTACGGAAGCATCGAATTTGCAGGTCGTAATTTGCTTGACCAAACTAGATGCCTCTTTCAGCGAATATGATTTGTTGGCGTCAACCTTGGTGTCGGCCACTTTTCTTTTTTTACTGATAAATGCCATGATTCAATTTTTTGTAGTGAACATTAATTTTCCCAAGGAGCTTTACCCTCTACGTTCAGCCCCATACTGCGGGCCGTACCCGCTACCATTTTCATGGCACTTTCTACGGTAAAGCAGTTCAGGTCTGGCATCTTATCTTCGGCAATGGCCTTGATCTGTGTCCAGTTGACCTTTCCTACTTTAGAACGGTTACTCTCTTTGGAACCTTTCTGAATCTTGGCAGCCTCCAATAGCTGTACGGCTGCAGGAGGTGTTTTGATAATGAAGTCAAAACTCTTGTCTGTGTAAACGGTAATCAGTACGGGAAGAACTTTCCCTTGTTTGTCCTGCGTTCTAGCATTGAATTGCTTGCAGAACTCCATAATGTTGATCCCTTTGGAACCTAAGGCAGGTCCGATGGGAGGTGCTGGGTTGGCCTGGCCACCCTTGCACTGCAGCTTCACGAAGCCAGATACTTCTTTTGCCATGTCTTTAGATTTATTGGTTCAAGCGTAATGCCTATGGCATTACTCCCAAATTCCTCGTAAAAAAGAACTAATTGGGGCAGCAAAGCTAACGGATAAAATTCGATCAGCAAAGCATTTTTTGCATTTTTAAGGAATACTCCCCAAATAGAGAAAATGGCCAGCCAACTAAACTTCCTATAAAATTAAATACCAAATAGTTATGCCATACAAAGTATTTTGATATCCCTAATGCCCACAAACATAAAACGATGTAAGGATACAATTACACAGGATGATGAACTTGGGCCAATAACTATGCCTAACAAGAATCAAAAATGCCTTTATTTACAAAAGAGGGATTTGAATTCGCATTTCGATGACCTACTCAACATTAAGTTATCAAACCTAAAAAGCATCAACACAAACCGAGCAAGATCATTAAATCAGCTACTTCATATGCTGCAGTTCGCATGTAATTGATTCTGCAGCTTTTCGTCCTGTTTCAGCTGCTCCGTTCATATACCCCCTAAAATCAATACTGCAATGCTCGCCTGCAAAGTACAAGTTGTCTACCCTTTCAGATTCAAGTCCAGCAAATGTGCTCCAATCACCTGTACGATAAACGGCGTAACTTCCCCGCGTTAACGGGTAATCAAGCCAATTAGAGATCAGTCTTTTCTTATTAAAAAATGCATCGAATCCAGGATATAGTCGATTTAACTCGTTCAAATAAAGAGTAGACTGATCAGCCTTTAAATTTCTACCAAGAGTACCGCCCTGAAATATAGTATAAGAAGCCAGTTGTGATTTCCTTAGTGATATAGTGCTATCCCATGCATTTTGAATAAAATCGCTGAATAAATATCCAGACTTTCCAGAAAGACGCCAAATAGGACACGTTACCCCAAATACGATTTTACTGTTAGTCCCATAGTGCAACTCATCAATAACTCTTCGCTTTTCAGGAGACATTTGAATGTTCAGCTTAATTTTCCTGAGTGCTGTAAAGGGAATGGAAACAAGCAGATAACGGCAACGAAATACCCGACCGTTACTAAACTCCAAAATATACATCCCCTGATCGTAAGAAATAGACTTACAAAAATGGTTTACGTGTAGTCTCTCGTTCAATGACCCAGCCATTTTTTTAAGGAGCCTCTGGTTACCACCTTGAAGTACATACCGCTCATCACTATCTCCATATAACCTTACCTCATTATTAGGTCCAGCATCGATCATGGTTAGAAAATTTAATGCACTTTGAGCGTTAGCATCTAACCCATATTCAGCAGTAAAAGCAGCTTCCAATAAATTCAAGAACCAACCTGATACTCCCTTACTCCCTAAATAATCGGAGATACTCATCAGATCGAAATTTCTAAACAGATCTGATTCTCCGTTTTCCAATTTTCTGATATCTTCTAAAAAGGCTCCGGCAAAAAGATGAAAGTGCTTAATGATATCAGGCTCAGCAATAAACTTTCCTTGAAAAAAATAGGACTCCCTTGACAGGCGCAAATCACTGACCTCTTTTTGAATGTCAACCAAGGAAATTCCAAATTTAGTGGCCAGCCGAAACATATCACTATGGTTGGAGTCTATAAACTCGCCGCCCAATTCTGTATGGATTCCCTTTCCTATCTCGTCATATATTGTCACCACTCTACCACCCGCTTGATGTGACGCCTCAAAAACACTGAAATCGATACCCCTTTCCTTAAGTTCCACCGCTGCAGTTAAACCAGCAACACCAGCACCTAGAATACCCACCGTGGAAAAGGAAGAGTCAGTGTCAACGAAATGAAAAGAAGATAGTGCTGTGCCCCCAGCTACAGCACCCGCAGTCAACTTAGTAACGTTACTTAAAAATGAACGTCGGCATATAAATCTCTTAGCAATTTGGTAATTGGATGATGGATGTAGATTGACAGAAAGATTGACCAGCTCTTTTTTTAAGCTATAAAGAAGATTACCGGCCTTTATTGGAGTTGACATTAAAATCGAATTGAAACAACAAGCAAAGTAACCACTAATTTAAATAAACAAAGATACGCCTTTTAAACTTGAGTTCTATTATTCCGACGAAAAGTACCCGAATGGAACACTTTTGTCTTGAATTTAAATCCTTTTTAGAAAACAAAAATTGAATAAGAATAAAAAGACATCCGTCGCACGCCTTAAAGAAAGCCGTGTAGTATGATCAGCCGAACCGAATAGGCCATAAACCTGTATATCGAAACAATTCTCAATCGGCTTAGTTAATAAAGGTCAGCTACGCCTAAAATAATCTGGCACATGTACTTTTTGATACGGAAAGAACTAAACTCAAAACCAGTTCTATCCTAAGTCAAAAAAAAGGTATCGCCCTTGATAAGCAGATATTGGGAGACATTCACTATTCGCTGTATCAATTCAGTGCGTCATACGCAAGGGAACATTATTAAATGCTGCCTTTGTATCAGATTGTTGAGCAATGAAAAACCTGGAATGAGGCAGGCATAAAAAAGAAGAGAAACAAACATGTGGGAATCTATGCCTATAAGTACTTTGACCAAAAAAAAGAAAACCCAATAACAAAATGATTACCAAACTATTAAAAATTAAATTAATTGCAAGAAAGGATAGAAAGATATACAATTTTAAGATATTTTTATCCCACACTTCGGAGCAAAAATAAATGAGAGAGAAAAATTTAAAAAAACTCAACAAGGTAAGCTCGGCATTCATTTTATTGAGCGCTATAAGCTTGGGGATAGAAGCCAACTATGCGAGTCGAGATAGCCTACAAACAATTTTTCTTGTTTTAGACTGCCTTCTCGTCATTTATTTTACCCTTGAAATCATTCTCAGAATTAGATATAAAAAAAGTCGCTGGAAAGAATTCATCTCGGCTGCAAAAAATCAACTGCTGAACTTTTGGGGCAATGAACCGCAAGAAGAAATAGACACTAAGTGTCTTGAAGAATGGAGCTGGTTACTGTTTGACCTTTTGCTCGTACTACTAACTTATCTATCCTTCCTAAGGCATAGTTTTGATCACCCACAACTAGTACTACTACTAAGACTTTTTAGGATCTTCAGGATTTTTCGCCTTTTTGAGCTCAATCACACCCTACGAAAAATTGAAAAAAAGATAATTTCTGCCATTCCAACCATTATTACCTTTCTTCTATTAATCAACATTATCCTATATATATATGCAGTAATTGGCATGTATATGTATGAATTCAAAAAATTCAATAGTATCGACTTTACCAGCGTTTACAATACCATGACGAGCCTTTTCATATTAATGGCAAACGGATGGTCGGAGCCATTAAGAGAGTTAAGAACCGTTGCCACTGTGCCTAGTCTTGTGACCGATGCGTATATCATATCCTTCTTTATATTCTCCGTATTAATTACACTAAATGTTTTTCTTGCCGTTATGACGTCGCAAATTCAAGAACGATTTAAAAATGAAATGGACGCAATAAAGAAAAAAGAAGAAGCTATAGAAAAAGAAATTACGGCATTAGAAGAAGAGACCTCAAAAGATAATAAAATCGTAAATCAGAAACTAGATAAAATACTAGAGCACATATCTTCAACTAAAAAATAATCCCCTTGACATGAAGAAAAATACCTTTCTCCCCATTCTTTTTTTAATGACGCTTCCCCTTTTATCACTTTCACAAGAAACTAAAAAAGACGCAATAAAAGTAACCTATGGGGTATTTTTAAAAAAGGTGGTCCCAAACTTCAAGGAAGGAACCTTTTACTCGGAATTCTATTGGTGGATCAAGTTCAAAAATGATAGTACCCAATCGGGATGGAGTAATGACGATATTATTAATATCGAATATGTGAATGCTTGTCAATCAGCAATAGGAAGTTCAGCAGCTGAAATTCAAGAGAAAAAAATTATCGGTAAAGATGAGTACTACTATACCGGATACCACCAAGGTGACTTTTACTTTAACCCCGACTATAGTTCGTATCCATTTGATATACAATCACTAAATATCACAATAGAAAATTCCCTGATACCCTCTACAGATCTCGTATTCTGTGTAGACACTACATCCTTTCTTTCCTCTGGTGCCGATAAGCGATTTTTTGGGATATCCAATGATCTTCTGAATGCAAAAACAACAAACTTCAACATCTCTAAGACGGAAATTAGCACCCTCTCTGGCATATATAATTCAAATTTTGGCGATCCTGAATTTCCTAATCAATCCTCTTACAGTCGTTTGAACATTGGCGTATTTATTAATAGATCTTTTGTCCCCTTCATTACCAAGTTGATAATTCCGCTAGCCATCATTCTTTTTCTGGTTTACTTCGTGTTTTTCATACCTGCAGATAAAATCGATATAGCCGCTGGCCTTACGGTCACCTCTTTGCTTAGTGCCATCGCATTCCAACTTTCAGTAAACTCGGATCTACCAGAAATAGGGTATATAATCTATGTTGATAAGGTGTTTTACAGCTGCTATTTTTTGATTGCTATCTCGATGGCAGAGTCACTATACACCTTCTACTTAGATAAGAGTGGCGAGGCTGAAAAGATCAGGTTGGCAAAAAGAATAGATCAAATCTCACGATTTCTATTTCCGATCCTATTTGCAGCCAGTATTTACTTGTTTGCATAAGCAACTCAAAACAAGTATTATGCATAATTAATCCACTGTGCTTTTACTTAATGCAGTGTGAGGGCGTACATAGAAATGAATAGGCCTAACTGAGCTTCTCCACTTGCATATAGCTAAGCTCCACGGGAGTGGCACGTCCAAAGATCTTGACCGTTACCTTTAGCTTCTTTTTCTCTTCATTGACCTCTTCGATAATTCCATTGAAATCGTTGAAAGGACCCTCGATGATCTTGATGGTCTCCCCCACAATGTATGGCTCTACCATACTCATACCGCCGGCCTCACTCATTTCGTCCATCTTGCCCAGCATCTTATTTACTTCGGCCTTACGAAGGGCAATAGGATTTTCCTTTCCCAAAAAATGGATCACATTGGTCGTATTCTTAATGATATCGCGAAGATCATCGCTGAGCTTACCTTCCAGTATCTCGATCATTACATAGCCAGGGTAATAGTTACGCTCGCGCATCACCTTTTTTCCGCTGGCGACTTTGTATACCTTTTCGACAGGAAGAAAGACCTGCTTAACGATCTCGCTCCAGCCCCCCCGAGAGATCTCTTTGTCGAGATACTCTTTCACTTTCTTTTCCTTGCCGCTGATGACACGTAATACATACCATTTGGTATCGGCTTGCGGACTAAGATTTTCGGTTGTCGTACTAACTGCTTCCATCAGAATAGTTGTTTGTAGATGAAATCAAGTCCATTACTGAATGCAAGGTCCATGATCAACACGATAAAAGTGATGACCAGTGTAGCAACAATTACAATCGAAGTTGATTGCTGAAGCTGCAGCCAGCTTGGCCAGGTGACCTTCTCGGTCAACTCTTGGTAGCTTTCCTTTAAGTAGGTAGTGATCTTATTCATACTCCTGTTTTGTGCACGGGCAGAGAGACTCGAACTCCCATCAACGGTTTTGGAGACCGCTATTCTGCCATTGAACTATGCCCGTAAGTATCAAAAGTCACCGGCTGTTCGGATTTCTCCTCGCAACCAATGACTTTTGAGATTACAAATATAAGCGATTACTTCAGGATTTCAGTCACCTGTCCGGCACCTACGGTGCGACCGCCTTCGCGGATAGCGAACTTGAGACCTTTTTCCATGGCAATAGGCTGAATCAACTTAACGGTCAGCGCGGTATTATCACCAGGCATAACCATCTCAGTACCGGCTGCCAATTCTACTTCTCCGGTTACGTCAGTGGTACGGAAATAGAATTGAGGACGATATTTATTGAAGAATGGAGTGTGACGTCCACCTTCTTCTTTGCTCAACACGTATACCTCGGCTTTGAACTCGGTGTGAGGAGTGATAGAACCGGGCTTAACGATAACCATACCACGACGGATCTGGTTCTTCTCAATACCACGGAGCAACAGACCAGCGTTGTCTCCGGCTTCTCCCTCATCGAGGAGCTTACGGAACATCTCAACACCAGTTACAGTAGAAGTCAATGGGTCTGGGATCAGACCAACGATCTCAACGGGCTCACCCACTTTGATACGTCCGCGCTCGATACGACCAGTGGCAACAGTACCACGACCAGTGATCGAGAATACGTCTTCTACAGACATCAAGAAAGCCTGATCAACAGGACGGGGAGGCAGCGGGATATAACTATCGACAGCAGCCATCAGCTCTTCTACTTGCTTTACAGCACCTGCTTCTCCTTCGAGGGCCTTAATGGCAGAACCCTTGATGATAGGAGTGTTGGCACCGTCAAATCCGTAGAAAGTAAGCAGATCGCGGATCTCCATTTCAACCAGGTCAAGCAACTCGGCGTCATCGACCAAGTCAACTTTATTCATAAATACAACTATCTTAGGTACACCCACCTGGCGAGCCAACAAGATGTGCTCTTTGGTTTGGGGCATAGGACCGTCAGTGGCAGCAACCACCAAGATTGCACCGTCCATCTGGGCGGCACCGGTGATCATGTTCTTAACATAGTCAGCGTGACCGGGACAGTCTACGTGAGCATAGTGACGATTCTCAGTTTGGTACTCAACGTGTGCTGTGTTGATGGTAATACCTCTTTCCTTCTCTTCAGGAGCGGCATCGATCTCATCATACTTCTTGGCCTGCGCCATACCTTTTGAAGCCAAAATGGTAGTGATGGCAGCAGTAAGAGTAGTCTTACCATGGTCGATGTGGCCGATGGTACCTACGTTAACGTGGGGTTTGTCCCGCTTAAAGGTCTCTTTTGACATTGTTATCGGTTTTAGGTTGTGTTGACAAATTTATATTTACTCTGTTCTGTTTTACGTTTACCTGAGCCGTTGATGAGAATTGAACTCACGACCTCTTCCTTACCAAGGAAGTGCTCTACCACTGAGCTACAACGGCTGAAATAGCTTGAGAGCCAACTTCCGAATACTCTGAGCGGGAGACCGGGCTCGAACCGGCCACCTGAAGCTTGGAAGGCTACCGCTCTACCAAATGAGCTACTCCCGCTTGTTGCTGATCCGCCGAGGCGAATCAATTTATAAGAACTATCAGCTTCTGACCGTAAGAATCATTTCTCATGATCAGAACCAGTGGGCAAGGATGGATTCGAACCACCGAACTCCGAAGAGGACAGATTTACAGTCTGTTGCCGTTGGCCACTTGGCTACTTGCCCGCCTTGAGCCACCTGCCAGAATCGAACTGGCGACCTACTGATTACAAATCAGTTGCTCTACCAGCTGAGCTAAGGTGGCTTACTATTTTTAAGCCGTTGCTGGATCATTGGGCTAACCGAACCTGCCTTACAAAAATCCAGCCGATCCGGGCAATAAAGAGCTACCCCAAATTTTGGGAAGGCAAAGGTAAGGGAATTTGAATATTGGAAAAATTTTAGAAGGAAAATTTACAGAAGGGCCAGCCCGAAAAAAAGACCCCGGAGAGAGGCCTTTCAAAAGATCAGGGCAACTGCCTGTCTTTTTTTCTTTTCAGCTGGGTAACCAGAGAGTGATAGGCCCTTTCAAAGGAGGCTTCGAAGGTCTTACTGCAGGTTTTAACGAAGAGGTCTCCCCGCGGGACATGGACCCGGATCTCCACCACTTTGTCTTTGATATGATGGGCCAGGTTGTCAAGTTTCAGAAAGACATTTACATCGACAATTCGTTTACTGTAGCTGGGCAGCTTCTCGATTTTTCTTTGTACGCGATCCAACAGCGATCCGTCGGCATCAAAGTGGACGGCTTGAATTTTTACATTCATATGATTAAATTTTAGGGTGGATTCTGATTGATCGGACTAGTAATTTACAAAAAAAAGAGGCCCCGGTCAAGGCCTCTATGCTACAAAAACGTGTTAATTCTTACCCCTTAGGATGGGCCTTTCGGTGTACCGCCCTGAGTTTATCAATAGTGTTATGCGTATACACCTGGGTGGCGGCCAAACTACTATGGCCCAATAACTCTTTTACGGCATTGAGGTCAGCCCCGTTGTTGAGCAAGTGTGTCGCAAAACTATGTCTGAGTACGTGGGGGCTCTTTTGTTGGACGGTGGTCGCCTCTCCCAGTATCTTATTGACCAGGGCCCAGGCATATCGAGGGTAAAGCTTTTTCCCTTTCTCCGTTACCAGCAGCCATTCGGGCGACGCCTCACTGAAGCGGATATTTTTTTCGGATCGGTACTCATTGATCAATTGAACCACTTCGGGGGTCAGCGGAAGGATACGCTCCTTCTTTCCCTTGCCGAGTACCTTCAGTTGGGCCCGGGGAAGATCGACCTGACTTTCTCGCAATTGGATCAACTCGCTCAAGCGCATTCCGGTGGTGTAAAATAGGGATACCAACATACGAGTGTTCAGAGTCTTCCAATCTTCGGTCGTAACAGAAAGCAAGGCTCCAAGCTGAAGGGCTTCTTCTTCTTTGATAAAGGCCGGTAAACGGCTTCCTGTCTTGGGGGTGGTTACCTGCGACATAGGAGAAGACTCGACCCGTCCTGTTTTGAGCAAGAATTTGTAAAACGACTTTAAGGTGGATATTTTTCTAACCAAGGTTCGAGAGGTGATCCCCTGCTCTTTTAAGGCCGCCAGCCAACTTCTGATCATCAGCGGCCTGACCTCTCCGATCGACACCGTACTAAGCTGGTCTTGCAGATAAAAGATCCAGTCGGAGAGATCGCGCTGATAGGCCAAGAGCGTATTGGGAGAATATCGCTTCTCAAACTTCAAATAATTGTAAAAATGATGAGCCAGGGCATCTATTTTCTCTACGGTAGACATCGGTATAAAGCTAATCAAACTAAACGGGTACAAAAAAAGCCGCAGTGTTCGCTGCGGCTTGAAATATGGTGAAAAGAAAATTGGCTATGATTAGCTATCGAACTTACCGTTGGCAAGTTGCTGCTTGTAGATCGCTTTGAGAACCTCTCCCCTTCTTTTTACGGATGGCTTTGTAAAGCTTTGACGTTCACGAAGTTGAAGAAGAACTTTTGATTTCTCAAACTTCTTTTTATACTTCTTGAGAGCCTTGTCGATGTTCTCGCAATCTTTAGAATCGATGATGAGCATTTTGTACCTCTTTTATTTTAGAGGGGCGAAGGTAGGGAATTCAAATGATTCCAAAAAATCTATTAGATCGATTTCCCCTTGAGGGCCCCGGCCACCGCCTGGTCCATGGCCCGCTCGGCATAAGGTCGGCTGATCTCGTTGAGGGCTTCGACCTGGCGCTGGATTAGGTCCTTGTCTTCCATGGTCAGAGCTAGTTGAAGAGACTGCATGGCAGCAGCCGTACTCAACATCTCTTCGTTGGTCAGTAAAGAGGCATTTCTAGCTATGAACTTCTCGATCTGACCGAGCAGCAGCTCACCCTCAGCACGCGCCTCGGTGAGGGCCCTACGCTTGATATCATCGCCGGCATGCGTGATACTTTCGAGCAACATACGCTCTACCTCAGCATCGGTAAGACCATACTGGGGCTTTACCTCAATGCCCTGCTCTACTCCGCTACGCAACTCCTTTGCCGTAACGGTCAATATCCCGTCGGCATTGATGAGAAAACTAACCTCCACTTTTGGAAAGCCTGCCGGCATACCCGGAATTCCTTTCAAATTAAATTCGGCCAGTTTACGATTATCGGACACGAGGTCGCGCTCTCCTTGAAATACCGAGATACGCATGCTACCTTGTCCATCTTTTTGGGTAGTATACTGACGGGAGACCTTAAAAGGGATCTTGGAATTACGTGGGATCAGTACATCCATCAGTCCTCCCATGGTTTCGATGCCCAATGAAAGCGGCGTAATGTCCAGCAATAAAAACTCTTTATTGTTACCCGCCAGAATATCGGCTTGCACAGCGGCACCTAATGCCACCACCTCGTCGGGGTTTAAAGAGTCGTGCAAGGTCTTTGCAAAAAAAGCACTGATCTTTTCTTTTACCAAGGGGACTCGGGTAGATCCGCCCACCATCACCACCTCATCAATTTCACCTATGGTCAATGAGGCATCCGTTAACGCGCGCTGACAACTGAGAAGGGTTCTTTCTACCAATGGTGCAATAAGTTGTTCGAAGGTTTCCCTGGTAAGAGAGCACGTGTATTCCGCTATCCTTACCGTACTGGTATCCGATCCACTTAATTCTCGTTTGACCGTCTCGGCAGCCAGCCGCAACGAGGCAGAAAGACGTTGGTCTTGCCTAAGCATCTCATCGGTAAGGGCGTGCTGTGTCATCCAGTGCGAAACAATGGCGCGATCGAAATCATCACCACCCAAGTAAGTGTCTCCATTGGTAGAGAGCACTTCGAAGATCCCGTTGCTGATCCGTAAAATAGAAATATCGAAGGTGCCACCGCCCAGATCATATACAGCAATCGTTTTTTGCTGTGATGGGTCTGTACCAAGTCCATACGCAAGGCTTGCGGCAGTAGGCTCATTGACAATTCGCAATACATCGAGCCCGGCGAGTTTGCCGGCATCACGAGTAGCTTGTCGCTGCGCATCATTAAAATAAGCCGGCACGGTAATGACAGCCTTGGTGACCGGCGTCTTGAGCATATGCTCTGCTCGGGTCTTGAGCTCTTTTAATATGAATGAAGAAAGTTCAATCGGAGAATAAAAGCGTTCCCCCATCTGGATCTTGACAAGACTATCCTGGTCATCGTCCAAGATCTTATACGCATAATGCTGTTGATGATCTTTAATATCCTTATACGATTTTCCAAGCAATCGCTTTACTGAAAAAATGGTGCGCTCGGGATGGGACCGCAAAAAAGGTCTGGCCTGCTCTCCTACCACTAATCCTCCTTGCTCTTCAAAATAGATCAAGGATGGTACAAGGGCCAGCCCCTCTTGATCTTTAAGTGCAATGGGCACGCGACTGTCCGGATGCAGTATAGCTACTAAACTGTTGGTTGTTCCCAGATCGATCCCTACGATGATCTCGGGTTGCTGCAGGCTTCCGGTGGCAATATTGATTCCGATCTTAGGCATAGGGTATTTGTCGAAGTGGCCGCAAATTTAACGCTTAATTACCGGAGAGGTTCAATTAAAAAGACCCGTGGCCATTGTAACAAGGAGAGATCTAATTGGGCAACAAAACCACCTGACCCTGCCCAATCAAATAAAGCCCTCCCTTTTTTTCGTAAGGATGCGAATCTCCCGACATCGAAGCGGCCACCAATCGGCACATATAGGCTCCACTAGCCAATCGTTGCCCACGCTGACCCCTACCATCCCATTGGAAAGAAAGCTGATTGTATCCCAATCGTAGTGGGCCCAGCAAGGCTGTAGGCACTTCTCTCACCAATTGTCCATTTGCGGAATAGATCTGTAAACGAAGGTCCATGGGCAAGGAATTACCCAACAGCGTAACGGCAAACGAGGTAGCAACTGAAAAGGGATTGGGATAACAACGTATCTGTACAGGGTAGCGGGGCGGACTTACCACAAAAGAAATTCGGTAATCAAACTGCCCTGCCCGATTGCCAGCTTTGTCTTTGGCCGCCACCACTAATTCGTATAGCCCTGGAGCCAGGGTGGGTCTGAATTGGGCGGTGGCTTTATTACTGATCGCATCAGTTGCCGCGAAAAAAAGAAGTGTATCGCCGGCGTTATAATAGATTCGTCGTAGCTGCCCAGCGGGATAACGAAGCCATACCGATAGCAGTGAGGTATCATTTAGCAACATCCATTTGGATTCATCCCGCAGCGAAATCTGTATATCAGGGTTAGGCAACACCGTGTCGCGATTAGCGATCCGCTTGCCATCGAAGATCACGTCCAGTAAGGGTGGCACCCGATCGGGTCTTACATAAAAGGAACGATAAGCTACATTATTGAAATGATGCTGCTCGGGTTGATCGTTATTTGGATTTACCTCAAGAAAAATAGTATTGCTTCCAGCCAGGGCGGTCGTATTCAAGCGAGCACCCACCCTTACAGTATCAGCAGGAGGCAAGGGCTTGGTTTTGAGTAATGGGATCACGCGGGTCAGGTTTTCAGCATCAGTAACGGTTATACGAAGCGAAATACTATCAAAAGCGGATTCACTGACATTGACAAAAGCTACTTTATAGTCATAAGGCTCCCCCTGCTCCACCGTATCTTTTACCGATAGAAACAAATGCGGAGCCAAAGCGCCTTCGGGTACGGGCTGATGCAAGATCCTCCAGTGCGTAAGCTGATAGGGCGTGTAATGACGCATGTCTTGCGAAGACAAAGAAAGTTGCAAATACGGAAAACGGGTAGCTTCGACCGTACTTAATGACACCGTGGTCTGACTGGGGCGTATACCTTGAAGCAGCAAGGTTCTCTGCCCAGCATTATTTACGCCATACACATCTAGCAAAACGGAATCAGCACCCGAGGATTCTGCTGTCCCTTGCCATTGCAGTTGCTGCCAGCCCCGGGCAGAACCCAACAGGGGCGATTCTATCTTGGCCAGGGTGTCGGTAGTTGTAATATCCGTACTAAAGAATAACTGGTCGTAGATGCCGGCACTAAAAGCAAAGCGGGGAGAAAAGACCTGGGCTTGATTTTTTTTATAGATAAAGGCAAACACACGATTGCGATTAAAAGAATCGATGGCAGAAAACCCTTGGTCCTTTAAACGGTGATAGATGGAGTTCCCTGACCCCAGCCAGAGTTGATCATTTTTCCAATCGGGGGCATACGCATTGGCAGGATAATTCGTTTCCATGATATTGCGCACCACTACATAATGCCCGTCAGGGATACTATCCAAAAAGTTCACGACATTTCTTCTAGCCGCCGTATCCTGCACATTAAACTGAAAATTATATTCTGCTCCCACGGCCTGTTGAGCCGTTTGCACGCAAACAGCATCACTACCAAAACGTCCGGGATTACCGGGCAGGGCATTGATGATTGGACGTAAGGTAACAGGATCAAGAACGGTAAAGACCAACCGATTTCTTGCACAGGCATACATAACGAGATCAAGCCCATTGAGCCCCAAATAAAATCCGGCCAGCGCAGAGGTGGCCGTAAAGAAAACACCGTTTCGAATATTGAGATGATTACTGTTGGTCGTGTAACGCCAACTACGCGAGGCCGAATCAAGCCGGACATCGATCAGTCGAGAGGCAAGATGCTGATAAAAATGAGACTGGTTATACCCGGAAGGCTGGTTGGGCATGAACAAAAAAGAAGATTGATTCCAATTGGGCACTCCTCCGGAACCCTGGGGCGCCGCTCTCCAATAATAAACTGTATTGTTTCGATAGGAAAGTGAGGGACTGAATCGAATTACTCCTCCGGAAGACTGTATCGTTTGTCGAAACAATAAACCAGAATTAAAAAATGTGGTCGTATCGATCTCAACCTGATAGGTACGGGAAGGACTAAAAGGATTTGCGGTCGAAGCACTAAATACTATGCTGTTTGCCCCCACGATCGAATAAGGGGCTGGCAAAACAGGGCGCAGTTCTTCATCAATTATATAAAAAGATACAGCGGCGCAATTATTGTTTTCCAATAGCTCGGTATATCGATTCTCCGGATCGATGCAAACCGTCAATCGAGTCAGTCCTTTATCGCGATTGGCTACTATCGGCAATCTGTATATCAAGGAGTCCGTTGCATATAAGCGACTCAGCGTGTCACGCTTGACCACGGCACTGGTTCCATCCGGAAAGCTGCGCTGTAGTTGCACCACTACCGGACCCGGGATGGCCTTTGCACTATTTCGAAGACGAACAGACAACGAAAAACTACCGTCGGCTACTGATACCAAGGCTGGACTTACTTTTAGATCTCTCTCTTCTACCACATAATCGGGACGGGGGGCGCTGCCATAAAAACGCAGGGCTGGATCACCGTTCAAGGCGGTTTGCTCACAATGAATCCGCGCAAAAAAATCGCCCGCCCCGGCCACCGACATGGTGCGGACCAACGATTCGTTGATAATATCCCCCACGGTAGCACCATACCGGGTTTTAGCAGCCGCCTTCAGCATCTCCTCATTTTGTAGCTCGAGATAACTGACCAGTCCTAAACTGGTAGAGGCAATGGTAGCGATACCACCCCGTTGATCGGCCAAAATAAATTTTTCGGAGATGGTTTCTTTTTCGATCAGCCGGGTGGTATTGAAATTAAAAAGATTACCGGCCCGGCAGCCCAGCATAATGTAAAAAGGATATTTTCCCTGGTTATTGTAGCCCTGTGGTTCATCTAAATTATACTCCAGGGTATTGGCGGTAGAATGGCCAAAGTAAGTCATCATTCCGATGCCTTGCTCAAAAAGCTCGTACATTCTGGTGGCACTCAACTGGGCAACTGGGGCCGGACTCAATTTACTAAAATCGTGAACGGTGGCTCCGTAGAGTGTATCGCGCAAGATGGTGGCAAAGCGATTCATAGAAGAAGTAATGATATTGCCCAATGCCTCATCCCCTACTCCCACAATATGGACCACATTTTTTGTCCACTCCCGCTGGGCAGCCGGCAGGGAACTATTGTTGAGTACCGATTCGGTCTGCATCACCTTGGCCAAATAGATGGCAATCTCCTCGGCATTGATGACGGATAGTCTTCCGATGGCCACACGAGGTTGCAAGGATAGTCCTGGCTCAACGGTCAACAACACATCCGAGGCCGGCGCACCAAATGTGGGAATAAAAGAAAGTTTGTCCAGGTCGGGATTCGATTCCAAGGCACGGTCCAGCGGATAGGTCACCCCCTTGCCGATCAAAAAAACAGAGCGAACAGGAGCTGAGAAGCGCGCATGGGCAAAGCGAATGAAATTACGGATCGACTCGGGATGCTTTTTTATACCGTAAGCGAACTGATCCTCTAATTGATCGATAAAATAAATATTGGCCTTGTAGGTGCCCCCGGCAGCGGAGGACCTGAATTGTTTATACGCATCCAACACAGAGACGCCTGCAGCTGTTCGTTCTAAGGCGCGATGAGAAATAATAAGATAATCTCCCTGCTGTAAAGGTTGGGTATAGTCTATAAACTGGCGTTGGGCAAAAGAATTGACCTGCTGAGCAGCAGTTGGGCTGATCAATAACAACTTGCGCTCCACCGTTGCGGGCTGCAGCAAAACGCGTACCTGCCCTTGTGCATCTAACAAGGTTTGGTAGCGTTGGCCATTGCTAAGATCATATAAAATGGGAGCTACCCCACCATGATTTACCCCATCTATCTCGAGGTATTGCGTTGTAGGAGAGGCCGGCAAATAAAATAAAAAGCGATCTGCCCCGCCAAAATGAAAACGACGGGCATACTGCAATTCGATTTTGGCCAGTACCATCCTATCGATACCAACAGTTTGTAGATTGGATATCGCAACAGGAAGCGATCCGGAGGACAACGCATCGGAAGCCAGCGAAATATTCCACTTGGCATACCCGAATTGTATCAGTGCTTGACTTTGCACCTGGGATCCACCGGCCCTTATCTCTACGGTACGATTATTGGGCGCATTGCCGGCCGCATGTACTACCAAACGGGGGACGGGGGCTCCTGCTTCATTAAAAGAAAACAAATTACTAAATGTCTCTGTGCGTGTCTGCCCTCCTGCCAGATCGCCCGATGTCCAACCTTCTCCCTGATCGAAGGCAGAGGAATAGAGGTAGCTTCCGGCCAGTTGAGCCAATCCTTCATTAAGCCGTTCTCGGTAAGCAATACCCGTTCGAAAAATAAAATATGGAACGGGCGTAAGACCCGCCGGAATGCTATTGGGCTGTGAGACCAGTCGCTGTGGAGTGGCCGACGGATCGACCGTCAAAAAGAAAGAAGCGGAATCCGTAAATAAACTCCACGTGTCATTCAGCTGGTGATCTGCTACCCGGAACAAAGACTGATCGGCCTTTCCGTCATTAGCTTCTCCCCAGAACTCTATAAATCCCGAGGCAGGCAATGGTCCAGCGGCCACCGATGTGAATAAAGGCACCTGTTGACCATTACGCCAAAGAACAAATTGTTCGGCCGGCACCTGCCCCCATCCCATTGCAGTCAGTGAGGATTGGGTAATGCGGTACAGCCCCGATTGACCGATCTTGAATTTTTGATAGGTGAGTGCATAATTGATCCACTCGTTGCGAAAACCTTGTGCATTACCCGACAGGCTGACCGCGATCTGTATAAACAGACCCATTCCTATAGCTAGCAGTGAGGATCGCATCAATGAACGTAAAGTTAAGCCCGGCTGAATAGATTGTAAAGGTCCATTAGTACATTTGCCAAAACAAATTAAAGATGCACCTGCTTGATGAACTTGGCTGGAGGGGAATGATACACGATACCATGCCAGGCACCCGGGAGCAACTCGAACGTGAATTGACTACCGGTTACATTGGATTTGACCCTACGGCAGATAGTTTACATATCGGCAGTTTGGTACCGATCTTGCTGCTAGTGCATTTTCAGCGGGCCGGTCACAAGCCCATCGCCTTGGTGGGGGGGGCTACCGGAATGGTGGGAGATCCCAGTGGAAAAAACGAAGAGCGAAATCTACTTACGGAAGAAATTTTGCAAAGAAATACCGCCGGTGTAAAGGCACAGCTGGAACGCTTTTTGAATTTCGATCCCCAGTTACCCAATGCAGCGGAGCTGGTCAACAACTATGACTGGTTCAAGAATATCTCGTTCATCGATTTCTTGCGCGATACCGGAAAACATATTACCGTCAACTACATGATGGCGAAAGATAGCGTTAAGAAAAGGATCGAAGGAGAGACGGGTATCAGTTATACGGAGTTCGCCTACCAATTAATGCAGGGCTACGATTTTTATTGGCTCTATCAACATAAGAATTGCAAGCTTCAAATGGGAGGTAGCGATCAATGGGGAAATATGACTACGGGAACCGAATTGATCAGGAGAAAATGTGGAGGGGAGGCCTTTGTTTTCACCAACCCGCTTATCACCAAAACCGATGGGGGCAAATTTGGCAAAACCGAGGCGGGCAATATTTGGCTGGACCCTGCAAAGACCACTCCCTACCAGTTTTATCAATTCTGGCTGAATGCCAGCGACGAGGATGCCCAAAAATGGATCAGCATTTTTACTTTTCTGCCAAAGCCGGCCATCGATGAATTATTGCTTCTTCATCAAGCTGATCCCGCAGCTAGAACATTGCAAAAGAAATTAGCCGAAGAAGTAACACGCTTTGTACACGGCCCCGCCGAACTTGAGAAAGCGATTGCCACCACTGAAAAACTTTTTTTGAATCAACAGGCCCCCATCAGCTCCCTCAGTGAAGAAGACTTGGCCTCGATGGAAGGTGTCGTGCATATCCAATTTCCAATGGAACAACTTAAAGAGGGAATTGATATCGTTAGCTTTTTGTCACAGACAGGCATTTTGACCAGCAAGGGAGAGGCACGAAAGCTGGTGCAAGGTGGCGGCATCAGCGTCAATAGAAAAAAAGTGGAGAGTATCGATTGGGTCCTGAATCCTACCCTCTTGCTACATGGAAAATACCTACTGATCCAAAAAGGCAAAAAAAATTACTACCTGGCCGAGCTTTTGTGAGCCCCAAAATCTTTTAAAACCATTTGGGTAAAAACGGGGATAGCCCTATTTTTGCACTCCGCTTTAAAAAGCGTTCGGATTGACCCATGGTGTAACGGTAGCACTACAGATTTTGGTTCTGTCTGTTAAGGTTCGAATCCTTATGGGTCAACATAAACCCGGTACTTGTGCCGGGTTTTTTGTTGGGCCCTTGCCCAAGCCCAATTTATCTTGTAACCCTATCCCAAAAGGGCCCACACGATCTTAGCCCCGCGTAAAGGCCCTGACACCCTCTATAAATTGATCGAGCTGGCGTGTGGTGGTATATACATTGGGAGTCACCCTGATGCCATTGATATTCTCCCACTGAATGGCCACCGTGTGTACTTTATATTTTTCTAATAAGAACCGGTCAAGCTCGCCGGGTGTTTTACCCGCCACCGACATATTACCGATAGCGCAAGCCCAACGAGGATCGGCCGATGTATGCAACGAAACACCGGGTAGCGACCGTACCCTTTCCATCCAATAATTTTTTAAATAGTGCAATCTTTTTTGTTTGCGGGCCAGCCCAAGCATTTCATTGAATTCAACGGCCTTTCCGATGGCCTGCTCAATAAAGAAGGGTCGGGTACCCAAGGCCTCGAATTTTCTGATGTCTTCGCTACGGGGATTCTCATTGGCAAACAAAGGATAGATACCGGCGATCTTTTCTTTTTTAATATAAAGCATTCCGCTGCCAATCGGGGCGTAGAGCCACTTATGCAAACTGGTAGCAAAATAATCAGCCCCGAGATCGGGTATGGCAAATTCGAGATGGGCGAAACTATGCGCTCCATCCACGATCACCTCGATACCTCGGCGGTGCGCCTCTTGAGCGATCTTTTTTACCGGTAAGACTTGCCCGTTCCAATTGATAATATGGGTCAAATGAACCACTTTGGTCTTAGACGTAAATGCGTTCACATATTGCCTGACCAAATAATCCTCATCTTCTGACGGCAGCTCGAGATTTACCCAAACCAACTTGATCCCCTCGCGTGCGGCTCGCTGCTTCCACGCATTGATCATGTTGGGATAATCCTGCTTTGAGGCCACGATCTCATCGCCCGCAGATAGACTCATCCCAAAAATGACCGTCTCGAGTCCTTCAGAGGAATTTCTATTGATAGCGATCTCCTCGGCACTACAACCTGCCAAGCGAGCCAATTGCTGACGCAGGGGCTCTCTTCCCTGATCGAGGATCCTCCACATGTAATAACTCGGAGTCTCGTTGCTGTAGTCATAATATCGCTTCATGGCTTCCTGAACGGTGCGGGGTGCGGGCGAAACACCTCCATTGTTCAGGTTGATCAGCCCGGGCGAAACGGTAAAGGATTGCTGCACCTGGTACCAAAAGTCCTCATCGGTGATTAGGGATTCTTCGTTCGATCCATGGGACCGCTGCAAGAACGTCTCGGATGCGAAAGAGGGTTGGATACCGGTCAAAAGGCCTGCGGCAGAAAACAGCCCGGTCTTTTTGAAGAATTCTCTTCGGGCAAAAAAGGACATAGCATCGATTTAGGTATTGAATGTACAAAAAGACAGACAATGCGCTAAACTCTCCCGCCAATCCTTGATGGGTACGTGAAAGGTTTGGTTGATCTTGCTAGTATCCAGTACGGAATAGGCCGGGCGGTGGGCAGCCGTTGGATACTGATCGGTGCTGATCCCCTGGATGGGAACGGTGGATTGCTGAAGCTTTGCAATGGCCACTGCGAAGTCGAACCAGCTGATATTTCCAGAATTACTATAATTGTATATACCTGATTTCCAACTTTTTGAGGAGACTATCGAAAGTAAAGCTTCGGCAAGATCCGCAGCATAGGTGGGAGATCCCACCTGGTCGTTGACCACAGAAAGAGACGGCCTTTCTTGTAAGAGCCGAAGAATGGTCTTTACAAAATTCTTGCCAAAGGAAGAGTATACCCAAGAGGTGCGCACTATAATACAATCGGGATCGTATTGCATGGCCAACTTCTCCCCTTCCCACTTAGAAGCTCCATAGACCGACCGGGGAGCGCAGGGATCCTCTTCACGATAAGGACGCGTGGCCGTTCCGTCAAAAACATAGTCGGTCGAAATATGGATAAGCCGGCACTGCTGCTGATGACAGATCGCCGCCAAAACACCCACGGCCTCAGCATTGATCTGATAGGCCAAGTCTCTTTCTGACTCCGCTTTGTCGACCGTGGTGTATGCAGCACAATTGATCAGATAATCAGGATGCACGGCTTCGAAATACCGGCGTACCAATTCAAAATGATGGATGGGCAGATCCTCTCTCGATAAAAATAAAAGTTGGTACTGCGGCCAGCTCTTCTCTAGTTGACGAAGCTCCTTCCCCAACTGGCCGTTAGCTCCTGTTACCAATATGGTCGGCTTTTTTTGATCAGAAGACGAGGAACCCATTACAGTCATTTAACATTATGGTTAAGTAAAGGGAGATTTTAATTCTTTAAGCAGCGGCAGTTGTCTATCTTTTTCTGAGATGATAGCACGATCGGCAGCGATCATCCAATTGATGGCCAGTGTGGGGTCGGCATACAAGATGCCCTGTTCGCTGCTTTTATTGTAGAATTGATCGCACTTGTACAAGACCTCGGCTTGTTCACTGAGCACAGCAAAACCATGCGCAAAGCCTTTCGGAACCAGTAGTTGCTTTTTATTCTCGGCGGTCAGTTCGACACTAAAGGATTTCCCAAAAGTGGGTGACCCTTCTCTGATATCGACCACCACATCCAAAATAGAACCGCTGAGCACTCTGACCAACTTAGTCTGTGCATGCGGGGGTCGCTGAAAATGCAGCCCTCTGACCACTCCGTACTGCGAAGAAGACTGATTATCTTGTACCCATCGAATATCGATACCCTGCTGCCCAAATACAGACTCGTTGTACGATTCGAAAAAATAACCCCTTGCGTCGTTATGTACGACCGGCTCAAACAAGAGCAGATCAGGAATGGTAGTTTTTATAAAGGGCATATTAGAGGGTCCAGTAGGTTCGTTTAGTAATAGTATTTCGAAAGGTCCCGCTGAGATCGGCGATCAGTCCCAAGGCGGGGGTGCGTTGGCAAAAATAGTCTTCGTTCAGCGTATTATAATCAGCGTGACAAGCCGCAACGATTACAATATCATATAACCCCTTTTCTTCGTCGATCAGCGACAATCCGTATTCTTTCTGCAAGCCCGCTGTATCGGCGATTGGATCGCTCAATTCTACCTGGCAACCCATTTGCAGTAATTCCAATGCCACTTCCACGATCTTGGCATTGCGTACATCGGCTACATTGGGCTTAAAGGAAATCCCCTTGATCAAGAGACGAGCATGCGGTACCGACACACCGACCGATTCCAAATGAGCCAGTACGCGATTAACAATACGACTCTTTACGGATTCATTGACACGACGTGCCTCGGCTACCAGAGTGGGAGAAAAAGAAAATTGTTGCGCCTGGTGCAAGAGATAATAGGGATCGACACTGATACAGTGCCCTCCCGCGAGCCCCGGACGAAAGGGTAAAAAATTCCATTTCGTCGCAGCTGCCTGCCAGACATCACTGGTATCGATCTGCATCTTTTCATAGAGCGCTGACAACTGATTCATCAGGGCAATATTTACATCGCGCTGAATATTCTCCGTCATCTTAGCGGCCTCTGCCACTTTTATGGTTGAGCAAACAAATAACCCCGCCTCAATAACAGAGCTGTATATGCACTCTATCACCGGAAGCCATTGCGTGGAAGAAGCCGAGATAAGTTTGGTAACGGAAGATAGCGTATGAATGGTATCGCCCGGATTGATCCGTTCGGGTGAATAACCGACACCAAAATCGATATTCACTTTTAGCTTGGATATTTTCTCCAAAAGCGGAATACAAAATTCTTCGGTACAGCCAGGATAAACGGTACTCTCAATAACGACCAGATCTCCCTTTTTGAGTACAGCACCCACTGTTAGCAAAGTGGTCTCCAAACTATGCAGATCAGGCGCATTGTTTTTATGGACGGGAGTAGGAACGGCAATAATAAAACATGCTGCCCCTCGAATGATCTCCTCCGAACAAGAAAGCGCTAAGCCCGCCGAAGGGAGATCCTGTGCTTTTGGCGGCTGCTCATTGCTGGGCTTTCTAGTACTAGTCTTTTGCTTGCCGGCCCTTTCCTTGTTCAGTAGCTCAATGCGGGCTGTACTGGAGTCGTAACCGCGCACCTCGAAATGATCGCTCAACGCCACGGCCAGCGGCCACCCCGTATAGCCCAAGCCGATAATGGCGATGGCTTGCTTTCCCTGCCGTAGTCCTTGAATAAGCGAATCAGACATCAGGCGCCACGTTTAAAAAAATCCAATACAGCATTGGAGATGAACGCCAATTGCTCTTGATCCAACTCGGTGTGAATAGGCAATGAGATAACTTGCTCCGTGAGCAGATCCGTTACAGGCAGATCGGTAGCGCTCGTCTGAAAAGCATCGAACATTTTTTGACGATGCCCGGGCACCGGATAATAGATCATGCAAGGAACATGACGACTCGCCAGAAAAGTAGCCAAGTCGTCGCGGCTGCCATCGGTAACGCGAAGCGTATACTGATGAAAAACATGTGTAGAAAAAGAGGAGCGCAAGGGAGTCAACAAAGAGGTACAATCGGCAAAAGCCCGATCATAAAAATCAGCCACCTCTTTTCGGGATCGATTGTATTGATCCAATCTTCTGAGTTTGATGGAAAGGATCGCGGCTTGTATCGAATCAAGTCGACTATTGCATCCTACCACGTCGTGGTAATAGCGCTTGCTTTGCCCATGATTGGCAATCATCTGAATCCGAGCGGCCAGCAGATCATCATTGGTAAAAAGGGCTCCCCCATCTCCGAAAGCCCCCAGGTTCTTTGAAGGATAAAATGAGGTACAGCCAATGGCACCCATGGTACCCGTCTTCTTTTTTTCGCCATTGCTAAAGGTATAATCGCATCCGATCGCCTGGGCATTGTCTTCTACCACTGCAATACCATGCCGTGCGGCAATAGAGAGTATCTCTTGCATGGGAGACGCTTGCCCATACAAATGAACCGGCACAATAGCCTTTGTTTTTGGGGTGATGGCCTTCTCCAAGGCAACGGGATCCATACAAAAATGACGGGGGTCCACTTCGACAAACACCGGCTTTAGGTGTAGCAGTGCGATCACCTCCGTAGTAGCGATATAGGTAAAAGAAGGGGTGATAACCTCATCACCAGGCTGAAGGTCGAGTGCCATCAGCGCGATCTGCAAAGCATCGGTGCCATTGGCGCAAGGAATAACATGCTTGACCGATAAATATTCGGCCAGTTGCGTTGCAAAATCACGAACGGCCGGTCCATTGATAAAAGCAGAGGAATTCATTACTTCCAATACGGCTTGGTCCACCTCTTCCTTTATATGACCATACTGGGTCTTTGTATCTACCATTTGCAACGCACGCATACCACAATTTTATTGACAAAATATAAAACAAAATTAATGAAATCAGCGTGCATTCCACCGAATGGCGCTACCTTTGAAATCGCCTAAATCTGCTTTTTGCTGGTACTCCTCTACCATCTTTTCTTAGTCTTCTTCCGAGTAACCATTTGGATAGCATCACCCTTTCACCTTAAAGCTCGTCAATGGGTGCGGGGACGACGCGGCGTAATGCACTACCTGCGGCAAAACATCGCAGCCAACGACAAGGTCATCTGGATGCACTGCGCCTCACTGGGCGAATTTGAACAAGGAAGACCCCTGCTGGAAGCTATTCGTTCGCAGTATCCAACGTATCGCATATTACTTACTTTCTTCTCTCCTTCGGGATATGAAGTGCAAAAGAATTACCCCGGTGTCGATTGGGTCTGTTATCTTCCTTTGGACGGGCCTCGAACCGCCAAGGAATTTCTCGAGTTGACTCATCCCGATCTGGTCATTTTTGTCAAATACGAATTCTGGTTCTTTTACCTAAAGAAGATCTTTTATCAAAAAATACCGCTGTTACTGGTCTCCGCTCTATTTAGAGAGAACATGAATTTCTTTCGCTGGTATGGTGCCCTTTCGCGAAAAATGCTGGGTCGCTTTCAACATGTATTTGTTCAAAATGAGTCCTCGTTGCAATTACTCGAACCACTGGGAATTCGGCCTATCAGTTCTGTAGCCGGAGACACCCGATTTGACCGCGTTCTGACTATCGCCGACCGATCCCTTCCTGTCGAAGGCATCGATACATTTCTGGAAGGTCGTCCTGTACTGGTGGCCGGCAGCACTTGGCCAGCTGATGAACGAACGATCCGTGAGGCCCTCTCCGATCCGTCGTTGGCCACCCTTAAATTGATCATTGCCCCACACGAACTTTCTGCTGCACATCTGCGCGCACTGCATCTGCTTTTTAAAGACGCGATCCAATACAGCCAATGGAATAAAGAAAAAACGGAAGCCAGGGTATTGATCATGGATAATTACGGAATGCTCTCTCGACTTTATCGCCACGGCACCATGGCCTATGTGGGGGGTGGATTACATAAGGCTGGCATTCATAACACACTGGAAGCTGCCGTCTATTCAATACCGGTTATCGTGGGCCCTTATCATCAAAAACATGCAGAAGCCACCGATCTGATCAGAAGGGGTGGCGCTTTTACTTTTACAGAAGAAACATCCGCTACAGGGCTTAAAAAAATTCTTTGCGACCTACTCTACCAAACCGAGCAATGCAAGATTGCTGGACAAATTGCCGGACAGTATGTAAAAGAAAATGCAGGTGCCACCCAGCGAATACTGGATTACATTCAAGAAAAACGCCTGTTGATCAATTGATCGAGTAGTCGGGCAGCCGGACTATCTTTTTGATAGGTAGGCTTGCTCTTGATCTCGCGTTCAACATAAAAAGAGGCCTCAGCCAACACCCCAAAAGCATCGAGGGTCTTTATGGCTTCCTCGAACTTTTTTTCGTTCCCTTCGAATAATTCCTGGATCAGCAAAAAGCGATCATTGATTCCGATGGCTTTTTTCAAATTGCGGATGGGCTCGCGGCTGAGTGCCTCGGCTAATTCAGTGGGAGCCGCAGCCAATTGTTCTTTGACAGAAAGCGCTGCTTCTTCTTGGAGGAGCGAGGCGGCTCCGGCCACGGGCATCATGACCGCGATCTTGGCCGTTCCCAAATGCTGGGGCTGTCCTTCGGTGGTTGATAACAAGGCCGCTTGTAAAGCGTTGACAGTTTGCAGCAAAACAGCAGAAGTTTCCTTTTGCTGATACTGCTGTTTGAGGGTGTCAATAAGCAAAGTGATTCGATCCATTCCAGTATCTTTGATGCGTTCCGTAAAGGTAAGACACAAGAGTAATACGGCGCAATACGTTATGTTCATAGAACCCAATACCAGAGGACTTGTCAGAGGAAGTTTAGAAGTGATCTGCGGATCGATGTTCAGCGGCAAGACCGAAGAGCTTATTAGACGACTGAAACGTGTTCGGATCGCCAATCAACGACTTTTAGTGGTCAAGCCCGCCATCGATACCCGCTTTGCCAAAGAAAAGATCGTATCGCACGACACGAACTCATTTATTTCTACCCCTATACAAGATCCACAACAAATCGTAGCGCTGGCAAAGGACAGTGAAGTGGTCGGAGTAGACGAAGCGCAATTCTTTGATGATAGTATCGCTACCGTCTGCGAACAATTAGCCGCCAATGGCGTCCGGGTCATCGTCGCGGGTTTGGATATGGATTTTGCCGGAACTCCTTTTGGACCTATGCCGCTTTTAATGGCCAAGGCCGATCATGTTACAAAACTGCACGCCATTTGTGTGCGCTGTGGCGCCATGGCCAACTACTCGTATCGTATTGCCGCTGGAGAAGACCAGGTGCTCCTGGGAGCTACCGATAGTTATGAGCCTCGCTGCCGTCAGTGCTACCATCAACCCTGACCATTAGCTATGAACAAACTTGGCAAATTATTATATAAAGAATTGCTGTTAGAGTCCAGACAGCAGTATAGCTTCTACGGACTTCTCCTTTATATTGGCACCACCCTCTTTGTCTTGTTCATGGCCATCGATCAGCCAGCGGCGGCTACCTGGAATGGACTTTTTTGGGTCAACTTACTATTCATCTGTATCAATGCCGTAGCAAAAAGCTTTTTGCAAGAAAGCCGCGGCCGCATGCTTTATTTCTATACCCTTACTCACGCAACCGATTTCTTGCTTGCAAAACTCCTGTTCAATTCTTTGCTGATGCTCTTGATGAGCAGTATCAGTTTACTGCTATTTACCCTGCTCTTAGGAAACCCTATGTTGCAGGCCGCCCCCTTTATAGGGCTGGTCTTATTGGGTGGCATCAGTCTAAGTCTGGTGTTTAGTTTTCTGGCAGCCATTGCGGCCAAGGCACAGCAAAATGCGGCCATTATGGCCATCTTGGGGTTTCCCATTATCATCCCCCAACTAGTGCTTCTGATGCGTCTTTCGAGTGCAACCTTTAGCCCACTTTTGAGTGTCTCCTGGACATCCGTAGCCCTCTTGGTCGCCTTAGATACATTGATCGTACTGATGTCAGTGATCTTGTTTCCCTTCTTGTGGAAAGATTAAGATATGTTTTCGCACATACGATCGCATCTTCCTAATTTTGCCAATCCAAGCACATGAGGAATAATTGGTGGAAAATATGGTCGGCCGTTTTGCTTGTCTACACCTTTGTAGCGGGCCTCTTGGGTCCGGTTCCTGCGCTACCGCTTTTACAAGAGACTATACGCAATCTTTATTTTCATGTTTGCATGTGGTTTGCCATGATGATCCTTTTTACCGTATCCGTGGTGTACTCCATACGGTATCTCCGCACCCTCGATCTAAAGTATGATATCTATGCCCGGCATTTTGCCGTTACGGCTATCGTGATGGGTCTGCTGGGCTATACCACGGGGGCGATCTGGGCAGCTTACACCTGGGCAGATCCCAATAAACCCCTGATCAACTCCTTTAGCACCATTGCCCGAGATCCTAAATTGATCGGTGCTGCCATTGCCCTGCTTGTTTATTTTGCCTACCTTATTTTACGCGACGCTGTTACAGACATTGATAAACGAGCCCGCATTAGTGCCGTGTACAATATTTTTGCCTACGCCATTTTATTTCCTGCCATTTGGATCTTACCCCGGATCCTTCCCAGTTTGCACCCGGGCAATGATGGCAACCCGGCCCTGGACGTAAAAAATGATATCAGCGCCTCGATGCGACTTGTTTTTTATCCCGCCATAATCGGTTGGACCTTGCTGGGGGTATGGATCGCCACCTTAAAGATCAGAATACAATTGCTAGCCGATAAAAAAATGATGTCATGAAAAATCTCTTCTCCCGCTCTACCTTATTGGTATTATTGCTAACGCTCTCAGCGGTGTCCTTTGGACAAAATGCTAGCTCCTCGATGGATAATGTGATGCGCAGTAATGGACAAATCTATGTGGTGATCGCCGTGATGTTAACGATACTCATTGGACTTCTCCTCTATTTGGTGCGACTCGATAAAAAGATCTCAAAAATGGAAAAGCGATAGATCAATACCCTCTTCTTTTCCGATAAAACCTATTTTACCTATTTCGATACGATTGCTAATGCTTAAACTTTGAAACATGTCAGACAAACAGTACAGTTTTTTTGGGGCCGTCGAAAAAAGTTTTGACAAGGCGTCCAAGTTCACCAAATGGGACAGCGGATTGCTCAACCAGATCCGCCAGTGCAACTCCGTTTTACAACTACGCTTTCCTATTAAAAGAGATAACGGAAGCATTGAAGTGATCGAAGCCTACCGGGTTCAACACTCACACCATAAAACACCTTGTAAAGGTGGAATTCGCTTTGCCGCCGAGGTAAATCAAGATGAGGTTATGGCACTGGCAGCGCTTATGACCTACAAGTGTACGATAGTGAATGTACCATTCGGTGGAGGAAAGGGGGGTATCAAAATCGATCCTAAAAAATATTCCGTGAATGAATTGGAGCGAATCACCCGTCGCTATACCTCCGAGCTGATCAAAAAGAATTTTATCGGCCCGGGCACGGATGTACCCGCACCAGATTACGGGACCGGAGAAAGAGAGATGTCTTGGATCTTGGACACGTATGTATCGATGCGCCCCGGAGAAGTGGATGCAGCTGGTTGCGTTACCGGTAAGCCCGTTACACAAGGTGGCGTTCGCGGAAGAAGAGAAGCCACCGGACTGGGCGTTTTCTATGGCACCCGTGAAGTTTGCAACCTACCTGACCTC
>Ga0194130_10001005_pt1 | contig 48434 bp, 50 predicted proteins | sample TA2KigsurfametaG_FD_160084 | JGI IMG/M metagenome (GOLD analysis project Ga0194130, IMG submission 160084) | Freshwater microbial communities from Lake Tanganyika, Tanzania - TA2015050 Kigoma 12 surface | ecosystem: Environmental > Aquatic > Freshwater > Lake | place: Tanzania: Lake Tanganyika...
CAGAGCTCGCTTCCGTCTCTCCCACTACAGCGATTCTGCTAAAACAAAGGCTGGCTGTCCAGTGCTTTTTCCGCCTGGCAGCCGACAGTGTCTAGACTCGTGTCTCACGGAAGGGGACAAGCCCATTTACGCTCAGGCCAAATCGGTGTCTTGATTGGCTCCCTGATGATTCTGATGATTGCCATCGTCACCGTCTCTTGGTTGCGGGCGAGTTCTCGTCAAGAACTCCTTTGTGTCGGACTGCTTTGGGTGGCCCTCATGCTGAGTTTTGAGGTTGCGCTGGGCCGAGTGCTCGGTTTGTCGTGGGATCGCATTGTCTCGGACTACGATCCGCGCCGAGGCGGCCTGATGATTTTCGGGATGTTGGTGCTGGCCGCCGCGCCGACGATCGCCTCCGCGATTCGGCAGCGTGCGGCCCGCAGGTGATTCGACGGGCGGCTCTTTGTGCTTTACCGCGTGCTCTTGGGGAGGTCGAGAGCGGGGTTCTTGTCGAAGAAGTGGAAGGGGCGGATGTGGAAGTGGTGCCACATGGTGGGCATGACGGGCCAGTCTTCCGAACGCGTGATGTGGTGGAAGCCGAGGGTGTACCAGCCGACGATGTCGGTATTCTCGATGTTGCGGTTGGCCTTGACCCAAGTGGTGAGGCCGTCGGTGGCCGGTGAGCTGGTGGGGTAGGTGCCGGAGGCGTAGCGTTCGTCCGCTTTGTAGGGCGTGACGTAGAACTGGTGCTCGGAGAAGGCGCCGATTTTCTGGGTGGGGTCGTCGGGGGACATCAGCGATTTGGCTGTGGCGCCCGGCATGATTTCGTAAGCCGTTTGGTGGCCGAGGGGGCCCTGGACCGCGGGGTTCATGAACATCCACATGGAGGGTTTGTCGAGGTGGATGTCGAGGATGGCGTCCTTCTCGGTCTTGGCCATCATGGGTTGGGTGACCCAGATCGATTTGCGCATGGGGTCGTTGTCGATCTTTTTCGGGACCATCTTGTGGAGCATGAAGGAGTTGTTGGCGCCGTCAACGTCGAGGTCGAGGCGGTAGCTGAAGTAGTGGTCGTGGTTGACGCCGATGGTGTGCTCGGCGACGTGCTGGCCGGTGGATTCGGCGTGGTGACTGTGAGCGAGTTTTTGTGTGGAGGATTTGGTTTCGATGACGCCGGTGGCGCCGACGGCGACTTCGATGGTGCCGTCGGGGTCGAAGCGCCAGTCCATGATGTAGTCGTAGTTGCCGATGACGGCGGCGGTGCGGAGGACGAGCTGGCGGGTGGGGCGGCCGTAGATCTGGCCGTCTTCGCCGTGACGCCAGGCGGGGCTTTCCGGGAGGCGCTCAAAGAGGCAGGCCATGTTGGTGTGGAGCTTGGGGCTGCCGGATTCGCTGGCGGCCAAGGTATCGAAGTAGGTGGCGTGGGCGGGGCAGTCGAGGCCGGATTTGACGGGCTTGATGAAGGGACTGACGGCGTAGAACTGGCCGGCGTCGATGAAGGCGCGGTTGTTCCAGCCGTTCGATGGGTCCATGTAGGGGACGAAGAGTTCGCTGACGTGACCTTCGTACATGACAGAGCGGGGTTTGCCTTTGTCGAGGAACTTGACGAGGTTGAGGACGGCACCGACGCGCTGGTCGAGGCGGAAACGGAATTGCCAGTTCTGCCAGGTGATTTCGCCTTTGTTGATGTTGTAGGCGGGGCCGGTGGGCTGGCTGGTGGAGATGGGAGTAGTGTGGGGGCGGGGGACTTCGGCGATCTCTTCGTAGTCGTTGTTGGCGGTGGGGACGGGGGCGACTTCGGTGTCGACGACGCGGATGATCTTTTTGGTGACCATGTCGAGCTGGATGGTGAGGCCTTCGATGGAGCGGCCCCAAGTGTGGAGGGTGCCGTTGGTTTTGGCGCAGGAGACGAAGCCGACGCGCTGGGAGGCTTGTTCGGCGGTGCTGCGATAGGCGACGGGGAGGGCTGTGCACTGGACCGTACGGAGGTCGGTGAGGCCGCGCTTCTTGAGGGCTTCGATGACGCGGGGGTCTTTCTTGATGGGTTCGTCGGCGCTGAGGAGTTCGCTGAGGGTAAAGGGGGCCTGGGCGTCTTTGAGCTCCGTGTGAGAGACGACGGACTTTGCCGTGATGTTGATCTGGGCGGAGAAGGTTTTGCCGGCTTTGAAAAGGATCACGTCCGCCTGGCGGGGAACGGGCTGGTTGGTGAGGATGGCTTGTTTCGAAGGTGGATGGAGGAGGACGCTTGAGAAGACCGTGTCTGGGTCGGCGTGGCCGACCTTTTGCAGGGTTTCGTAGACGGTCCAGTATTCCGAGGTGGTGAGGCCATCGAGGGGGTGAATCTGCGCGACGAGGGGCAGGAAAGCAAGGAGGCAGATTGAGAGGGTTCGCATAGAGAGATAAATACAGGATAACTTTGTTAGAACCTTCGGCGGGCTGGTGCGTATTGGAAAGTGATATGAAAATCCACAAATTGATGGCTCTGGCTCCCGTGGCGCTGATGTTGACGGGTTGCGATATCGAAGATATGGCGAGCTGGGGCTCGTCGGACCGGTTTAAGGAAGAGTTTCGCTTGAGCTACCCGGTGAAGCCGGGAGGGACGCTGGCGATCGATAACTTCAACGGAAGTGTTGAGATCCTGTCCTGGGAAAAGGACGAAGTGGATGTGAATGGGGTGAAGTACTGCGCGACGGAAGAGATGTTGCGGGAGTTGAAGGTGGAGGGGACCCAGAGCGGCAACACGGTGCGGCTGCGGACGTTGAGGCCTGAGGGGCGGCGCGGGAATTGCGGCGCAAAGTACGTTCTGCGCGTGCCGAAGAAGATGCTGCTGGACGGGATTGTGTCGTCGAATGGATCGATCCGCGTTGAAAACATTGTGGGTAATGCGCGGCTGCAGAGCTCGAATGGGTCGGTAAAGGTGCGATCGGCTGAAGGCAGGTTGGATGCGAAGACTTCGAATGCGGGAATTGAAGTGATGGGGCTGACCGGAGACTTTGTGGGGCGGACGTCGAACGGGTCGATCTCGGTGGAGGGCCTTGAAGGGGCGTTTGAAGCGGAGACGTCGAATTCGAGCATCAAGGCGCGGGTGAACAAGCTGGCGGAAGGGCGGCCGGTGAAGGCGGATACCTCGAATGGTTCGATTGATCTGGCGTTGCCGGATTACAAGGGGCAGGCTTTGGAGTTGGACACAAGCAACTCGGGAATCACACTGCGGCTGCCGGCGGGCGTGAATGCGGACCTGAAGGCATCGACTTCGAACTCGTCGATCACGAACGAGTTTGAGATGAACCAGACCGCGGCGATGTCGAAGACGCGCGTGGAAGGAAGGATTGGCACGGGTGGTGGGCCGATCCGGTTGACTACTTCGAACGGTGGCGTGCGCGTGCAAAAGTTATAAGATCAAGACATGCGGAAAATTTTGCTCTCTCTCGTGGTGTGCGCAGTCGCACTGATTGGCCAGACCAAGGCGAATTGGAAGATCCAATACGAATTGCCCAAGCAGGTGAAGGCGAACTATGAGACTCCGTTGACGGTGAAGATCACGGGCGCCGACGGCAAGCCTATCGCGGGCGCTGATGTGGAGACGGTGCTCACGATGGTTGAGATGGACCATGGTGAGTTCAAGGAAGCCGCCAAGCAGGTGAAGCCCGGTGTGTATGAATCGAAGCAGAAGTTCATCATGGTGGGTGCCTGGCAGATTGAAGTGAGAGCGAAGAAGGGCGCGGCGAGCGCCAGCCAAAAGTTCCGTTTCGAAGTTAAGGAATAACAAAACACTCTCGAGAGGTTTTTCTACATGTTTAAGAATCGGCTAATCAGCCGTCGCGTACTTGCGACGGCTGTTGTGCTTTTACCCAGTTTGTTGTTGGCGCAGGAACCAGTCGCGCCGCCAGCGGGAGGGCCTCCGGGGAGGGCTGGGAATGGACAGGCGGCAGCGGCGGCGCGACCCCCGGCTTCAGGCCCCAAGAAGTACGAAGACGTGATCACGGCGAAGACGAAGACCAAAGATGGCCTTTTCAAAGTGCATCAGGTGGATGAGAAGTTCTATTACGAGATCCCGGAGAAGCTATATGGCCGGGACATGCTGATGTATAACGAGATCGCGCAGGCGCCGCCTGGAGTGGGTTATAGCGGGAGCCCGGGGAATACGCGGATGGTGCGTTGGGAACGACGCGGGAACCGGATCTTTTTGCGGATCAACCCGGTGACGAAGCGGGCGACCGACGGGGACGCAACTGGCTGTGGCGCTATCGAATTTTCAGCCGATCCTTCGCGCGTTTAACATCGAGGCCGAAGGTAAGGATAAGACTGCGGTGATCGACGTGACGGCGATGTTTTCGGCGGATATTCCGGAGCTGTCGGCCGTGAGTTTGCTGGCTGGATTGCGATTGCCGACGGCGCCGCCGGCGGACCCGACGCGGAGCTTTATTGATGAGATCAAGGCGTTTCCGGAAAACATTGAAGTGCGGTCGACGCTGACGTGGAATTTTGGTGCGCCGCCGCTGCCACCGACGAGCCCGAATGCGCCGCCTTCGGCAGTGATTCCGGGCAACCTGCGCAGCTTGAGCGTGATGGTGCACTACAGCATGGTGCTGCTGCCGGAGAAGCCGATGATGGGCCGGTTCTCAGACCCGCGCGTGGGTTATTTTGTGCAGCCGTTCGAGGAGTATGCGAACGAAGAGAATCGCGTGGAGCAGAAGGGTTTTATCACTCGGTTCCGGTTGGAGAAGAAGAACCCGAATGCGGCGGTGAGCGAGCCGGTGAAGCCGATTGTGTTCTATGTGTCGCGCGAGGTGCCTGACGTGTGGCGGCCATTTATCAAGAAGGGCATCGAGGATTGGAATGTGGCGTTTGAGCAGGCGGGATTCAAGAACGCCATCATCGCCAAGGATGCGCCGACGAAGGAAGAGGACCCGAACTGGGACGCCGAGGATGTGCGCTACAGCGTGGTGCGTTGGGCGGCTTTGCCGGTGGAGAACGCGATGGGTCCGCATGTGCATGACCCGCGCAGCGGAGAGATTATCAGCGCGCATTTGATTTTGTGGCATGACGTGCTGAAGCTATCGCAGGGCTGGTATTTTGCGATGTGTTCGGCGCAGAATGATGCGGCGCGGAAGTTGCCTTTCGACAAGGCGTTGATGGGTGAGATTCTGCTGTACATCGCTTCGCATGAGGTAGGTCATACGATCGGGTTGCGGCATAACCACAAGGCGAGCTCGGCGTATTCGATTGCGCAGTTGCGGGACCCGGAGTTTACGAAGACGCACGGGAGTGTGGGTTCGATTATGGCTTACGGGCGGTTTAACTATGTGGCGCAGCCGGAAGACAACGTGCGGTCGCTGATCCCGATCATTGCGGAGTATGACAAGTTCGCTGTGGAGTGGGGCTATAAGCCAGTGACTGGAGCGAAGAAGCCGGAAGACGAGACGAAGATGCTCGATGAGATCGCGGCGCGGCAGATGACGAATCCGTTCCTGCGGTTTGGCGGTGAAGATGGGCCGGCGATGGTGGACCCGACGGTGAAGACCGAGAACATCGGTGACGACCCGGTGAAGGCGACCGAGCTTGGGTTTAAGAACCTGGAGCGCGTGATCAACGGGTGGCTGGTGAAGGCGACGACGAAGCCGGGCGAGGACTTTGATGTGTTGAAGGAAACGTTTAACGACATCTGGGGCTTGCGGCGGCTTTGGTATGGCTCGGTGGTTCGCATGGTGGGCGGTGTGGTGGAAAGCCGCACGCTGGTGGGCCGCGGAGGCGATCAGTTTGCGCGCGTGCCGAAGGCGAAGCAGAAAGAAGCTGTGAAGTTTTTGAACGAGCAGGTGTTCATGCCGCCGACGAATCTGATCAAGCCGGAATTGCTGAACCAGTTTCAGTATTTTGGCGCGGCGGATGTGATCATCAATCAGCAGAAGTCCGCACTGGAATCGTTGCTGACACCGATGCGGTTTAAGCTGTTGACCGATGGCGAGGCGATGGACGCCAAGAATGCTTACACGTTGCGCGAGTTTATGGCGGATGTGCAGGGCGGGGTGTTCAGCGAGGTGTCAAAGCCGGGGGCTTCCGTCGATATCTATCGGCGGGCGCTGCAGCGGAACTACCTCGAGCATGTGAAGTCGCTGTTGAATCGGCCGGTGGTGACGGCGAGCCCGTTTGGAGGCGGTGGCCGGAGTTCGGAGTTGGCGGCGATGATGACGGCTGGCTGGCAGCAGACGGACTTCCGGGCGACCGTGAGGACGATGCTGGAGCAGTTGAGTTCGCGGCTGGCTGCGGCGGCGGTAACGGCCAAAGACGCAGCGACGGCGAGCCACCTGAAGGACTGCCGGAAGGAGATCGAGATGATTTTGGACCCCAAGAAGGGGTAAACTAGTAACAGGTTTGGGCGAGTAGCTCAGTTGGCAGAGCACCGCGTTCGCAATGCGGGGGTCGAGGGTTCGAATCCCTTCTCGTCCACCAAATCATTTATCGTTTGAGGAAGCCCGGTGCGGAATGCGCCGGGCTTTTCGTTACAATCGCAAGAGTTAAACACATGGTTCTATCAGACGTCGATATTCGCAAATCGCTGGCCAGCGGGAAGATTGCGGTGAGTCCGGCGATGCCGGAGGAGCATATTGGGAGTTGCAGTGTGGACTTCCGTTTGGGGAATGAGTTCAGCATCTTCGAGCACTCGAAGCATGCGTTTATTGATTTGCAGAATAAGGTTGAGATTGAGAAGCTGATGCGACCGATTGTGGTGCCGGATGGAGAGGCGTTTATTCTGCAGCCGCGCGAGTTTGCGCTGGCGATTACGCTGGAGCATCTGGAGCTGGCGGACGATATTTTGGGGCGTCTTGAGGGTAGATCGAGCCTGGGGCGGATCGGGATCATTGTGCATGGCACGGCGGGGTTGTTTGATCCAGGTTGGAGCGGAAGGGCGACGCTCGAGTTGTCGAATTTGGGGATTATGCCGGTGGCGTTGTATCCGGGGATGCGGATTTGCTCGATGACGTTTGAGCAGTTGTCGACGCCGTCGTCGATGCCGTACCGGAGGAAGCCGGGGAATAAGTATGCGGGGCAGCAGAGCCCGCTGGCGAGCAAGTTGGCGGGGGAGCTGAAGTAGGTTAGGTTGGCAGGTCGGCTGGGCGGATACCGTTGAGGCCGCCATAGAGCTCGATTTGCTGGTTGTAGATTTCGAGCACTTCGACCAATGTCAGGAACAGAGGTTTCATTTGAAACTACTCCGCGAGCTTTTTGAAAGCCTTTGCGTACTTGGGGTGGGCAAGTTTTTGGGCGGCGTCGAAGCGGGCTTTGCGGGCTTCGGGGTGAACGGGGGAAATCGTGAGTCGCTTCCCGTCTGTGGTGACTTCAAGCGGAGTGGTTGGGTCGATCTTTAGCAGATCGAGGATGGGGCGATCAATCACAAGGGCCAGACTGTTGCCGTGTTTGGTGAGTTTCTTGACCATGGGCGTTGAAGCCTCCGTACATACAATGTATCACCGCAGCCTTTAGTCATTTGGTAAGCCTCGTGTTCATGCCGTATCACAGGAAACCGGGGAATCAGTATTCATTACCCAGCTCCGTTGTGTTATTTGACGCCGCTCGAGCCGAAGCCGCCTTGGCCGCGTTGGGTGTCGGAGAGTTCTTCTTCGGACCAGGAGATGGGTTCGTAACGGGCGATGACGAGCTGGGCGATGCGGTCTCCGGATTGGATGACGAAGGGCGCGCCGCCGAGGTTCAAGAGAATGACTTTGATCTCGCCGCGATAGGCGGGGTCGATGGTGCCCGGGGAATTGGGGATGGTGATGGAGTGCTTATAGGCGAGGCCGGAGCGTGGGCGGATCTGAGCTTCGTAGCCGGGGGGGAGTTCGATGGAGAGGCCTGTTGCGACGGCGTAGGTTTGAGCCGGGAGGATGGTGATGTCCTCGACGCTGCGGAGGTCCATACCGGCGTCTTCTTCGGGGCCGTGGGCGTAGACGGGGAGTTTTGCGTCCGGATGGATTCGCTTGATTTTGATAGTCATGGGACACTACAAAGTTAACGCGATGTCACGAGTGATAGCTATGTCCCCGATGCCGGCCGAGAAGAGCGCTTATGCTTTGGCCCGCTATAGCCGCAGTGCGGATTCGATTCTGGAGAGCCTTGAGTGGGTGCGGACGCACAACTCGATGAAGTTTCTTGAGAGCTTCTACTTTCAGTACGGGCATGCTTCGATCGCCGATCTGGGGCATGTGGGGTTGTGCTGGGAGGGGATCTCGGAGTTAGCCGCGACCGAGGTGGAAGACGAACAGCTTTGGGACGGGCAGGCGAAGAGTACGCGGTATCAGGATTTTGGAAAGCTTGGTTTTGTGACGCCGCCGGAGTTTAGCGAGGCGGATGCTGCGGTGTATCAAGCGGCGGGGCGGGATCTGCTGGCGGCCTATGAGCGGTTGCATGCGTTGAAGTTTGAGGAGTTGACGCGGAGTCTGCCGCGGCCAGCGGAGATGAAGCCGGATGCGTATGAGCGGAATCTGAAGGCGCGGGCGTTTGATGTGGCGAGGTATGTGTTGTTCTTCGGGATTCCGACGAATGTGGGGCAGGTGACGAGTATCCGGACGCTGGAGAAACAGATCCGTCGGCTGAAGGCGAGCGAGTTTGCCGAGATCCGCGAAGTGGGTGGAGAGGCGGCTATGGCTGTGGCGGAGACTCCGCAGTGTTTATGGCATGAGAGTGTGGGTGAGCCGGTGGCCCCGACGCTGGCGAAGTATGTCGATGCGGACCCGCATGTGGCGACGGCGATGAAGGACTTGCGGCTGTGGGCGGCGCAGAATTTGCCGGTGTCGCCAGTGGTGGCGTTGAGCGAGGCGCAGGTGGATTTGGTGCGGCCGGCGGAGGCGATTGTCGATATTGTGGCTTCGTTGCTGTATCCGGTGACGACGCGGCCGTATCGGGAGCTTTATGAGTGGGCGTTGGCGGCGAGTGGGGCGGTGCGCAATGAGGTGATTGATGTGGCGCTGCGGTCGCGGGCGCGTTATGACGAGCTGTTGCGGTCGTTTCGGGGTGGGCAGTATGTGTTCGATATCGTGATGGATATTGGGGCTTATCGGGATCTGCACCGACACCGGCGGTGTGTGCAGTTGCGGCAGGATTACACGTTTGAGTTGGGGTATGGGACGCCGGAGGCGTTTACGGAGGGTCCGATCCGGGAGACATATCAGGCGGCGATGGGAGCGGCTTTGGATGTGTACCGGCGGTTGCCACAGCCAGCGGCGCAGTACCTATTGCCGTTTGGGGCGCATGGGCGGTTTTTGTTCAAGATGGACTTTGCGGAGATTGAGTATATTTCGAAGTTGCGGAGTGGCGTGAAGGGGCATTTTTCGTATCGGGATATTGCATGGAAGATGAAGCTGGAGTTGGGGAAGGTGGAGCCGGAGCTGGCAAGGTTGATTGCGGCGACGCCGCCGTGGGAGGAGGTTCCGCTGACGCGGTAGCGGGAAGGGTTTATGTCATCGATGAGTCGATTGCAGTTTTCGGTTCGAGTGGACGCGCCGGTTGAGAAGGTGTTTGCTTTTATGCTGGACCCAATTGGGTACCGCAAGTGGACTTCGGCGTTTGATGAGAACTCTTATTTTGAGGGTTCCTGGGAACAGGGGGAGAAGATCTGGTTTCTTGGGGCTCCGGGCTGCGGACTGGTGGCTGAAATCGCGGAGAACCGGAGGAATGAGTTTGTGTCGATCCGGCCTTTGGGAGTGGTGCGGGAAGGAGTTGAGGACCCAGAGAGCCTGACTGCAAGAATTGCGGCGCCCCAGTTCGAGAACTATGTTTTTGAGGCTGTGGGTGGGGGGACGCTGGTTCGGATTGAGATGGATACGTTGCCTGAATATCACCAGTACATGGCGGAGGCTTGGCCGAGGGCTCTCGAGTTGTTGCAGCAATTGTGTGAGGCGGAGCGGCTGGCGACGTAGCGTGCAGGGATTCGGCTGTCTGTCCCGGACTAACAGGGTCAGCTCGGCAGTGGGGATTTGCGTTACGGTGCTGTCGCGGTTCGCTGACGTTTTGTTCAGAGCGGATTTTGAGATTCGGTTTGAGGTGTGCGGTTCCAGGATCTGTCCATCGATGGCTGCTTGGTGAGAGATGTATCCAGGCTTAAGGGGAGAACAACGCCCCTACTCGAGGGTGAATGCGATTTGAGTTGGGTAAGGCCGGGAGGCGATAAATCTGGGTTGAATTTTTCACATTACGGTTCAACGGGGCTTAGCCGAAGTTCAGCGTGTATCGTTTTTTTTCTTGACAACGCCAATGCAGGGGAATAGCCTTCCCCTAGTATCAAATTAAAGCCGAAATCGAAATCAGATAGGGGAATTTGAAGTGCAATTCGTATCCGTGGGCTATTCGCCGCTATGGGTTTTGGTGTTCGCTCTTGTCGTTGGCGGCTGTATCAAAATTGGAGTCGGCGACAGTCTGATTGGCCTATCGCAGTTGTGTATGGCCGGGTTTATCGGCTTTCTGATCAAAAAGCGGTAAACGGGGCTGGTGATTGTTGTCGTGAAAAATTCCATTGCCCGAAAGCTAGGATTTGGCGGCCCAATACTCATTTTGATAATTGCATCGATATTTGTTATTTATCGATTATATAATTCTGATCATAGTAGGAAATTGATTTCTAGTGGCGCTAAAAGTTTTCCAGTGAATTTGGTGGCCGGTACTTGTAGTGTGATGAATACGGCAATTTCCGTGAAGCAAAAGCATGTGGTTTTTGTTCACAGTTGGCAATGTCTTTATTGCAGGGAAGAAAGCCGTAAATTGGAACGGCTGATGGCGAATGGCGCGAACGGGATGCCCATACAGTGGGTTGATATAGGGCCGAAGCCAGCTGCGCCGCCAAAGAGAAGTGAAGAGCAGTGCAGTGCGCAAGAAGCTCTCCTGGTGGATCTGGGGCTGCGATCCGTGCCCGCGCTCATTTTTCTAGATGGGCGGGGAAAAGTGCGATCTGTGCGAGAAGGCAATAGCAGTGAGAAAGAATTAGTACGCCTGTTGAGCAAGAGTGAAGCAGGCGGAGCATGACAAAGCCGTTAGCGGCGGGTCTGTTTTTGGTTTTGCTGAGTGTGTCGGTGTTGTTGCTGTTAGGAGGAAGTTGGCTGTCTGGAACGCCAGGTGGGATGCGCATTGCGGCAGTTAAATTTAGCGGCGGAAGCATGCTTGATGCGGCCGGTGTGGAATTCCAAAAGCGGCAGAACGATTGTGGGCCGGCGTGTTTGAGGATGGTGGCCAGGACTTATGGCATCGATTTGCCGTTAGATCCAGAGAGCGAGGATTTGAAGCGAAGTTTGGGTGACTTGGCACGTACCTGTAAGCAAGCTGGGCTGCGAGCCAGAGCATGGAGGCTACGGGCAGAAGATTTAGGGAAGGCGTGAAAGCCATTGGTCGCATTCGTCTCTGGAAATCACTTTGTCGTTGTAGATGAGGTGGACAACAAGCGGGTTGTTGTTAGGAACCCGGCATTGGGGCGAATTGCGTATCAGCCTGAGACATTCAACCGGATGTGGCGAGGAGAAGTACTCATTATTGAGCCACCGGGAGTACAAGATTCTGACGGGTTCGAAGCGGGCGCAAGCCCGTAATCGGACAGCAGGATAGGAAGAGAAATTTTGGCGGCCGATCGCGCTAACGTAGACCGCCAAGATCTCTCAAAGTTCAAGAAAGGAACTTCACTTATATGAAACCAAATCAGAAGTGTTTTCTCAAGACACTTTTCGTCCTAGGGTTACTGATGGTCGGATTGCTAACGGCGACCGGATCGGCTGCGACCCAGGAATTGACAATGGCACAGGCCAATCTCGTGGTTGGTGGTTGGGACTGGGGCAAGTTTGCGAATGGGATTGTCTGTGGTGCTGGAGTCGTCGGCATCGCAGCCGGGGGGGATTAGTGGGGTTGGTGCCCCCGCCGCCGTCCTTGCGGTGTCCGGTGTCGCCGGAGCTTGCATCGGAATGTTCTAACTACAACAAAATCAAAGGAGAGAAAACAATGAACACAATTTCTTCAAGAAAGCTTGTTTTGATCGCGATGATTGCTTGCCTGGCCTTTTGCACGGTTATTCAGGCCTCGCAGCCCTCAATGGAAACCTCTGTGGCATTGACAGAAACAGCTTCGAACTCAGTTGCGGGCGGACTGGATTGGGGCTGTGGATTATTGGTTGGCGCAGTAGGCGCAGTAGTTGCAATCGGAGTCGGCGGAGCCACGCTTGGCTTTGGTGGCGCGCTTGCAATTTCCGCGACGATCCACGTTGGCGCAATTGCTTGCGCCATCTAGCCGATGCGGTCCGTAGGGGCGCCCGAAAGCGCCCCTATCTTGAGACCGGATACTAACGACAAACAATCGATAAAGGTCAAGCACATATGAGTACACAAGCACTGAACGCAGCAATCCGGCCGATTGGGTTGTTAGTGGATGCGTTGATCGATCCGAAATCGGCGGCCAAGCCACTCGGGGAAGAAAGATCCTGGGTGGTGGCTGCAGCGATTGGAGGGGCGCTGACGTTTTACTTAGCGCACGAAATGATGCCATTTACGCTGCAAGCGCTTCGCAGTTCCATCCCCAATGGTACTGAAAGCCGCCAAGTCGAGGAGATGATCGCTTCGTTTTACCGGTACCAGCGCATCGGCGCGGCCATCAGCCCTTTGTTGCTGGTAGGCAAATGGCTCGTCATTGCTTGCATTGTGTATGTGGGTTGTGTCTTGAGTGACGTTCGCGCCAATCTGAAGAACTTATTCGCAATCGTCAGTCATTGCGGATTCATCCCGATTTGCCAAGACTTATTGACGCTGGCTGTGCTGCGGTTGCGGGGTGAAAGTATCGAATCGAGCGCGGACCTAGTTGTTCGATTCGGTCCGGATTTATTCATCCGCCCGGAAGGAAAGCTGTTGCTTGGCGCGTTGAGCTTTCTGAATCTGTTTCATGTCTGGTACTACATTTCGCTGGCTCTGCTGATTAGCTTCATGGAATCGGCACCGAAAAGGCGTGGGTTTCTAGCTGTAGCCCCGCTTGCGATTTTGCACTTTTTATTTGTGGTGGGATCAACGCTCTTACAGTAGGAAAGGAACCCGAAATGAACACAGGAGCTGCGCTGGCGTTTCAAGGAATCGCCAAAACATATCCGAAATTTGAGTTGCAGGCAACGAGTTTTGAAGTGCCAGTTGGTTCCATCGTGGGGCTTGTTGGGCAGAATGGTGCCGGCAAGAGCACGCTGATCAAGTGCGGACTCGGGCTGGTGAAGCCGGATCAGGGAAGGGTGATTGTAGCTGGCGAAGATTGTACGGGCCAAAATGGCGAGAAACTGCGGACGCTTGCGGGGTATGTACCTGAGACGGAATGCTTTTATGAATGGATGACGATTGAGGAGAAGTTTGCATTTGTCCGCAGCTACTATCCCACATGGGATCGGCAGTATGAGAGCGAACTGGTGAAACGGTATCATCTGGACACGAAAAAGAAGCTGAAGCATCTGTCCAAGGGAATGCGGGCAAAAGTATCCCTGATTCTGGCGCTGGCATTTCGACCTCGTGTACTGATTCTCGATGAGCCGACTTCTGGGCTGGACCCGGTGATGAAGTCCGAATTTCTGGACGAACTCTGCCACCTAGTCGAGCGGAAGGATGTAGATGGGATCTTAATCTCGTCTCACATCCTGTCTGAAATTGCACGGATAGCGAACCGAATCGTTGTATTGCAGAGTGGAAAGATTTTGGCGGATCAAGGTTGCAAGGAGTTACTGGAAGGCTGGCGTAAAGCATACTTCCAAACGAATGCTGATGCACCGGAGTGGAATGGATTGGCGGGACGAATTCGTTCCAGTTCGGAATCTGGCCGAAGATTCCTGTTGATTCGCGAGGACGAGCTGCATTTGCTCCGTGAGTTGGAAATGAAGGGAGCCCGGAGCATTGAACTTGCTGAGCCGTCGCTTGAGGAAGTACTACTTGAAGCTGTTACCGTTCGGGAGGAAACAAAATGTGGCCATTAATTCGTAAGGACCTGAAGCAAAGCGCACGGCCGCTTGCCGTTTTTCTGCTGATCGCAGCGCTGTTGCCCATCGGCGCCCTGGTTGTATCCCGTAAGTTCACGGCGGAAGGATATCTAGGGATGCTGTTCAGCTTGATTGTCATGGGGGGACCGCTGCTGTTCGGATTTTGGTTCATCGGTGAGGAGAAAACGAAGGGGACGATTCGACTGCTAAAAATCTTGCCGATTTCTGAGAGCACCATTGTTGGATCGAAAGTTTTGATGAGCCTCGTCTTGACCAGCTTTATGCTGCAGGCTGCCCTGAATGTTCTTCCGCAGCTTGCGGCTGGGCTTGGGGGTGTTGGGGTTGCTTTGGAACCGGCATGGGGTATCTGGATGAATACCGCAGCGATTGCGTGTGTTGGGATTTGTAGTTTGGTGTTTATCGCGATCGAACAAAAGCTTGCCATGCAAGTGGCATACTTCAGCATGTTTGGCCTGGGCGGCCTCACGGTTCTGGCGGCAAAGGGGCTTGAGCAGTCCAATGGTGGCTACGCGGAGCTGATGCGAACCGCCCTGGCAAGTCCAATGTGGGCGGTACTGGGGATGTGCATCGCGCTCAGTTTGCTCCTGGTGGTGGTTCGTTTTGGTTCGAATTGGCTCAAGCAGCAAGATTGGTCCGAACTGATCGAACCTTAGGCGGTGAGGGCCCGGAGGTTGTCGGGGGTGCCGAGGGTGCGCATTTTGGCGCCCAGGGTTGTGCGTTTGAGGCGGAGGAGTTCGGCGGCGGCGCTCTTGTTGCCGTTGGTGCGGCGGAGGGCTTGCTCGATCATGTTGCGCTCGATGCCGGCAATGATCTCTTCGAAGTCGAGGCCGGATTCGGGGATCGTTAGCGTAGAGAGTTCGGTTAGCGGTTGCGCTGATTTTCTGATGTTGACGGGGAGGAGAAAGTCCTCGGGGATCAGGTCTGTGCGACGGCCGGAGAGGGCGATGGCGCGCTCGATTGTGTTTTCGAGCTCGCGGATGTTGCCAGGCCAGTGGTGTTGCTCCAGGCGCTCGAGGGCAGAGCGGGAGAGGCGCTTGAGGGGCAGGTCTTCGACCTTGCAGATTTTTTCGACGAAGTGGCGGGCGAGGAGGGGCAGGTCGCCGGGGCGCTCGCGCAGGGGTGGGAGGTGGATCGGGACGACGTTAAGACGGAAGTAGAGGTCTTCGCGGAAACGGCCGTCTTCGACTTTGCTGAGCAGATCGACATTCGTAGCTGCGATGACGCGGACGTCGATGGGTATGGTTTCGCTTGAGCCGAGGCGCTGGATTTCGCGCTCCTGAAGGACTCTGAGAAGCTTGGCCTGGAGGTCGAGGGGCATGTCGCCGATTTCGTCGAGGAAGATCGAGCCCTTGTTCGCTGCTTCGAAGCGACCGGCGCGGGCTTGCTGGGCACCAGTGAAGGCGCCTTTGGTGTGGCCGAAGAGCTCGGCTTCGAGCAGGGTTTCTGGGAGCGCGGTGCAGTTGAGCGAGACCAGCTGGCCTTTGCGGCCGCTCGCCTCGTGGATGGCGCGGGCGACGACTTCCTTGCCGGTGCCGGTTTCCCCAGTGATCAGGATCGTGCTGCGCCGCTCGGCGATTAGCGAGATCGCTTCAGCGAGGGATTCAATGGCGCGGCAGTTGCCGACGAGAGTGCGACGCCAGGGGCGAGGGTCGATGCGCGGATGAGAGAAGCGGAAGCGGTCGCGGGCGTGAGCGATGACCGTGTCGATTTCGTTTTGGTCGGTGTCGTGGGGAAGCGCGGCGTAGGCGCCCGCTTCGGTGAGGACGAGGGCAGCGCTGTGGCGGAAGCGCTCGAGCAGGAGGACTACAGGGACGGCGGGGGAGGAGTGTTGGGCCCGCCTGAGAAGCTGGGATGCTTCCTCCAGGTCATGAACCAGAGCGACGAGACATTCTGTTCCGCGGTCTCCGAGGAGGTCAAGGGCTTGTTCCCAGGAGTTTTCCGAAGCGCGGCCCACCCAGAGGACCTCAGGCGGGCCCGGGTGATACGGGGCGATTGGGAGAACGTGCATCTAAGGGACAATCGAGATGCTTGCAGAGAATCTTTAAGGAGAAAAAGAACTTAGGCTTCAAGCTGTTAGGGAGATAGGCCGTAAATCGTTTGTAGTCTCTGCCGATAGTTAGCAACTTTGCCAGAATGGGCGGGTGTTCGATTTAGGAGAAGTTGATCAGGTCTATCAGGAACTGCATCGGATCGCGGCGGTGCATCTGGGGCGGTCTGAAGGAGGGGTAACGTTACAGGCGACGCAGTTGATCCATGAAGCGTGGCTGTGATTGTCGGATCGAAAGTGGAAGAGCCGGACGTACTTTTTGTTGCTGGCTTCAAGGACGATGCGGATGTTGTTGGTGGATCGGGCACGGGCGCGGGCAGCGCAGAAGCGGCCCACTTCACTGGAGCGGCAGGAGCTGGAAGATTCGGGGGAAATTGCGGCCTCGTTGGGGTCTGTGCCGCTCGAACAGATGATTGATCTGGATCGTACTCTCGATGAACTGGCCCAGCTGGATGAGCGAAAGGCGCGGGTGGTGGAGATGCGATTTTTTGGCGGTTTGGAGTTTGAAGAGATTGCCGAGGCGTTAGAGGTTTCTGTATCGACGGTAAAGCGGGATTGGGAATTTTCGCGAACGTGGCTGTTTGCGCGGTTGGGCCAAGCTACTTGAGAGCCGGGCAAAGAGCCGAGAGCTTCTGTGCCTTGATGACTGCGAAGTTGCTGATTTTTGAAACCTCTGGAAACCGCTTGACCAGGCCCATGGAAGTGGCTGCTAAGGCACAGCTTTGCGGCGGCTTGTTCCAACGGCGATCGGTGACCGATAGGTCGGTGAGCGCGATGAGGTATTCGTTTGTCACTTTGATGTTCGCGGGGTCTTTTTCATGGAGCCCACGCATCATCGCAACCGATTGTTCTGCCCAATCCGCAGCCTCCGTATAGGATTTCGCGTTCTGATACTGAAACCGATCCTGGTGATGGAGGCGGCCACGCGCGTGGCGGTCACCATGTCTAAAGGATTGGTGGCGAGGAACTCGCGGCGAAGTTGCAATTGGCGTTTCAGAAAATCGACTGCTTCGGGATAGCGTTTCAGTTGGCCAAGGAGGGTACCCTGCGTGCCCAAATGCTTGGCGTATTTGGCAAGAAATGGACGGGGAGCAGCCTTATAACCGTTGGAGCTAATTTGGAGAGCTTCTTCGTTGAGGGTCAGCGCCTGGTCAAACCGGCCGATATGAAACCAGTTGGTGAGGCGGAAGTCCAGAGCTCTGCATAGCAATAGCTTTAGGTGAATATCGTCGGGAGAAGTCCGCACCAAGCCCCGAGAGATCTCCACGGCCTGGTCGAGGTAACGATTCGAAATGGCGAGGCTCTCCTCGAATTCGAGGAGGGAACCTGCACTCAGCAGAGCCGAGGCAAGCTTGGACTGCAAACCCTTGTCGGAGGCGAACGCGCGATTCAAATCGCCAGCCTGTTTCAGCGCCATTTCTGCCGCCTGGAGCGCTTCCGGGAATTTACCAACTGTCTTGCGAGCCTCGCTCACCGCCATCATGGTTTGGAACAGCAAGACGCGATCCTCTTTGCTAGGGGAGGCCAGTTGATTCAGGCGGGTGGCGGCATTCAGCGCGAGTTCGGATTTGCGAAGAGCGTCGGCTGCATCCCCCAGACTGGCCTGTTCATTATTCTTGCCCTGGATCTCAGCCATACGCATATCGCCGCTGGCGAGGTCGGAGAGGAGATCGCGGCGCTGACCGGAATCTTTGGATAACTGTTCGAGGTAGGGCATGCTCTCATCGATGAGGATCTTGCGTGCGGGAAGAGAGTTCTGAAGTGGCTGAATTGCGTCATGGAGATTGAACATGACGACTTTTGCGAAGGATCTTGCCTGATCGAAACGCTGCTCGGCGAGACGGGCCTGACGCCAGGAGAAGAAGGCGGCAAAGGAGAGCAGGCCAAAGACCGAAACGGCGGTGATTGCGGCGTAGCGATGCTTGGAGAGGAGCTTGCGCGTTTTGTAAGCCCAATGCGGGGGGCGAGCTTCGACTGGATCGCCGGAAAGATAGCGTTCGATGTCGCGAGCGAGATCGGCAACGGTTGGATAGCGTTGGGCCGGGTCGCGAGAAAGGGCCTTGGGAGTAATGGCGGCGAGGTCACCCTTGAGTGCTGTGGAGGTGATTTCTTCGGTGGCCGCGCGACTGATGATGTCCCCAATTTCGAGGCCGGAGAATTTTCGTGGGAGTTGGCCAGAGAGCCACTCGTGAAGCAGGACGCCGAGGGAGTAGACGTCGTCGGTGGTGGAGGCGGGGCGGCCCTGGATCTGTTCGGGACTGGCGTAGTCGAGGGTGAAGGCGTAGGTGTTGGTGGTTTGGCTGCCATCGGTGCGCAGCGCTTTTGCGATGCCGAAATCGAGGACCTTGACGTTGCCATCGCGGGTGATGAGGATGTTGTCGGGCTTGAGGTCGCGATGGATGATGAGGGACTGGTGGGCGGCCTGAACGGCGGAGCAGAGTTGAAGAAAGAGGTTGAGCTTCGAGCGTTCTGGTGCGTCTTTCTGGAAGTCAAGGCAGCGGACGCCATCGATAAACTCCAGGATGAGATAGCGGAAGCCGAGAGAGGTTGATCTAGCGTCGATGAGTTGGACGATGTTCGGATGATTGAGGGACGCGAGGATCTGGATCTCGGAGGCGCGGAGGCTCGAGGTGGCATTGGCGAGGAGGACTCTGATGGCGACGCGTTTGTCGAAATCGCCATCGATGCGTTCGCCATGGTAGACGATGCTCATGCCGCCGCGGCCGATTTCTTCGGAAGCTTTGTAGGTACCGAAGATCTGGCCGCTGAAGTCGACGACCGGTTCGAGGAGGAAGCCGCCCTGGCGTTGCCGGGCATCGAGTGGCTGGCGAACCTGATCGAGGATGGCTGGTTCTTCAGAGGCCAGGGAGAGAATGAAGTTGTTTTGCTCGTGGACAGGGAGTTCGATGGCTCGAGCGAAAATCTCTTCGACTCTGGTGAAATCGGAATTGAACTCCATTGGTTTTATCAACACACAACAGTGGGTCGGCGAAATTGAGGCCGCGGTGTCGATGAGGGCAGGCAACCTGAATGGCTTCCCTGGGCAGAAGCTTGTCCCGCCCGACTAAAAAAATCTCGCAAACCATTCTTCCGATTTCACTCGTCAACCGTTTCCCCTTCATGCGGTTCGACATCACTGTTTTCATTGCCATTGCTTCCGTCTCTGCTCAGTCTCCTGCCCCCGTGGTTCGCGGCGTCGGCCTGAATCTGACCCATGGTCAGACATTCGATGACACGACGCGTGGATACAGCCAACCAAATGCCACTCTCTTCGTCAGTGGCGCAGCGACCCAGCCTGTTGGCGAGCCCGCGACCAACTACAGGTTGCCTCTGAATGGCTATAGCGTTACGCTCACCGAGGATCCCGGCGTTCCCGGGCGATAACCATTTGGCCGTGCGCTTCCCATGGGACCTGGCGAACCTACTAACGGTTGGCCAACGGGCTTTCCTTATGTCAATTTCTATACCGATGCCGATTGGATCACCAAACCGGTTGTTGCTGAGCTCATCAGAGCCAGCGACTTCGTCGCTGTGGCGAGGACTCGCGTGATGCTAATCGACAAGCGCCGTGACCCATCGATCAATCCGAATGCGGGCCCGAGCGTTCTGCAGAAGTCTCTTGGCATCGAACTCACGCAAAGAGGGCTGGACTCTCTCGAGCCCCTGCACGTCGCCACCATGCCTCGGCCGAATCTAACCTCGTTTAACACGACGCTGACGAACAACTTTCGCGGCTTCCAATTTTCTCTGCCCATGGCGACCAACCTCAATAACGCCAGTCTTGGGAATCCACCTCCTCATACAGAAAACGCCGACCGCGCTTGCGTGCCGGTCAATACTTTGCCGGCCGCATTCACCCAGACCAGCAACTATGCCACACTCTTGACCAACGCGTTGGGAAACTACACAATTTACCGTGCCGCTGTCGAGGCCAGAGACAATGGGAGCATCCCGGCCGCCTTGGGATCGGCCATTGCTGGCGGCGCACTTGTGGCTGGCCTCATCTTGTCGGGGTATCAGTGGTTTATCGACAACCAATGTGTTCAGAGCATTCCATTGCCCAGCGACTTTGCGCTTTGCGCCGATGGTCTCTCCGGGTCAGCGAAAACACTGACTCTGGCCAATATTGACCGGATCGAACTTGGCCTCGGGGCCCTGTCTACCAGCCCGCCTCAGCTCACCGCTCAGAATTACCTTGGCCGGCTTGATGGCGAGATCGACGCCAAGCTCACCAACACTTTCTTTCGTTACAAGGGACGGCCCACTTCTGGTTGCAGTGTCCGGCCGCGAGTAGCGATAGCCGAGACTGCCTTTACGACGAATGCCGCCCTCGGCCTGGCGCGAACTTGCCGCAATCTCGAACTCGACTATGCCGCCCCCTTTAATCCCGGAGTGATTCCTTACACGATTGGGAGTGATGGTGGCAGTTCGGAACGTAACCTGCTCGCCGCTGGCGTAGCACCCAACCCGCTGTTTAATCTTGGCGGGAACCGCTCAAAGAATGAGAACAAGGACATCTGCAATCAGACCAACTTTTCCCCTTTCGCAAACACTCTCTTGAATTCTTTTGCGGACCGCGAACGAGACGCCCTGAACCGTACCTGGAACAATGGCTCTCCAGCCACACAGCAAGCGCAAGGCCTCGATCTGATCTTCTCGCGCTGGGAAACCGGGATCTTCGGCGACCTCAACCTCAACGATCACATACTCACTCAAACCTACAACTCGACAAACAGCCTCACGCAATCCGACCGCATTGCCTACTTGATGAACTCCAAGGCCGAACGCATCGGCTCGACCTCGCCAGTGGCAACTGGAATCGAGGCGGATCCCGGTCCCTTCCCCTGCGCCACCAACACAGCACCCTGCGCTCACGGCAGCAGTATTTACAGCCAGCGCTTCGATATGTCTTATAGCGATACCACCGGGGCATTGAATCAGGTGGTGCGCGAACTTTCCGCGACCCCACTGATTGAGTACAGCTACCAACCTACCTATGCCGACCTAAGCATTCCTCCTCCCGTGGGCGTTAACGCTACTGCCGCAGCGCCACTGAACGCGGCCACACTCAGCCAAATCGATTCCTCTTTCGGCGGCCTTCTTAACGAGACTCTTTCGATCTCCGTCCGCACCGGTGGAATCCGTCCCCTCAACTACATCAACCCACAGCCACTCGCCAACCCGGTTCCCATCCCGGAAGGGCGACGGAATCTCACCTACCAATTGCCGCAATACGTTGTAGAGCTCATCAGCCGCGACCCTGGTGACGCCAGTGCTCCACCCGTCGTCTGGATGCGCATTCTCCTGGATTTCTATGATCCGCAGTTCAATCTTTCCATGGGAAGCCAGCCTACTCAAAACAAATTGACGCCTGCCTGGAGCGGTCAGGAAAACTGGACCGAAACCGTGGAGTCCACTCGCCTGGGCAATTGTCCCACCGTCGGCTTCAACCCGCCCCTGTTCGTCGACTTGGGCAACGGCCTCATTTCCGAGCCTCGGTCGGATTGCGCTGGGGGCGTAGCCTCCCGAATGATGGCAGCGCTGAAGACCAATCTCAAAAACAATCTGCTGTACTTGCTAAGCCGCTTTCCCGCGCCAATCCTTTATGATGCCCAAGGTCAAGTTACCAATCAAAACTCGCCGAAGTTTCGCTCGCAAGACAAGTTCCAGCAGAATCAAGTGATTACGTTCTATGGGGAACTGCGACCCTAGTGAATCCAGGAACGGCGGACCGGCTTGAACCCTTTTCGAAGCATATGCAAACCATATTGAAGGCAACTCTTCACCTGGTTTTCACTCAAGCCGGTCTGTTCTACGATCTCTTCCCGGTCCATGCCTTCGAGGTATCTCAGTTTCAAACAAACCCGATGCCGAGGATTCAAGCCAGGAAGCCGCTCGATTGCTTCTATGGCCTCAGCGTAAAGTTCGGCTGGCCGCGCCACCAGGCGAACTTCCCGCTCCGCGGCCTGCAATTCCCTTTGGTTGCGGCGCCAGTGATCGAAGATCAAACGCCGTACCGACGTAATCATCCAACCCGCCGCTTCCGGTACGTCCATTGGCCTGTGATGGGTGGCCAGCGTTTGGAGCATTCGCAGGAAAGCTTCCGCGCATGCCTCCTCCGCTACATCCCGACTCCTGACCAGCCGGATGGCAAATCGCATCACTTGCGGTCTCAATTCCTCGTACAGCATTTCAAATTGCTTGATTTCGGGCTTCATGAACCCCTCCACCTAGAAGCCCGAAATTCAGGTCCCAAAAAGTCCAAAAAAGTTTCTTCCCATTCCGCTGGCTGTCCGTTATCCCCTTGAAATGTGCGCTTTCCTCCTTCTTTCCGTCATCCTCTGCCCTCTTCAGGCCGCCACTATCGGCAACATCACGATCCAGAACAACAGCACCGCCGACTACACCATCAACACCCCGGCGCAGATTGCGGAGTTCCGCTCTCAATCCGCTGGACCTTCCGCGGTGACAACCATCGGAAACACCTCAACATTCACGAACCGCTTTAGCTGGTTGCTTGGCCAGCGTGCGATCAATTCCGATCCGGATGCACTACAAGCCACGGCCAACGTCTCTTACGACATTTCCTTCGATGTGGTCGACCCCACCAATGAAGGCTTTCTGCTCTTGATTGACGCTGCGGGCCGCGGCTGGCTGACGGGTGCCTACGAATCCTCAGCCAATGGCACGGGAGTGATCACGGTCGACGGAACCACGCTTGAGGCCTCCGTTGGTGTTGATGGCAACTTCAATCCCGCCACCGAACTCGACTTCTTAGGTTCTTCGCTATCCGCCGATGAGGCGAACACCATTTTTTTTAACGAGTTCCTTGCCGCAAGCGGGTAGTGTTTCACTTTCGGTTTTGGGTCCCAATCGATCACTATCCGCTTCACGGGCCTCGCCTCCACCCTATCCGCCAACAGCCTGACCACTGGTGAAGGTGCGATTCGATTCGGCTTGAATCCTACGCTTGCAGGTTTCGTCTTGTCCGGAACACCAGGAGTGGATAGCGAAACCGCAGAAATGCTTGGCCACAGCGTCTCGATATCAATGGTGTCTTTGGCTAGCCAGGCGCCACCCTCGAACGTCCCGGAGCCATCCACCCTGGTGCTGATGATCGCGGGCAGCGCACTTGTTGGCTTGCGGAAGCTCAAAACTACTCGCTGAACAGGCGGCTGTCGAACGCCTACTTTTTTGCGAAGGCTTGTTTGAGCCAGGCGGGCTCTTCCGGTTCGTAGACGGGTTTGAGGCCTTTGGTGATGGCCCAGCGGTGGAGCCAGGAGAAACCGGAGGGGCCGTAGTAGGTGTCGGGTTGCTGGTAGGCGGGGTGCTGGAGGGCCTGGTCGAGGGAGACGATCTGGTAGCCGCGCTCTCGGAAGAGTTTCAGCAGGGCGGGCATCGAGTCGGCGTTGAGCTGGTTGGCGTGGATGAGGAGGATCTGGGGGATGTCCTGACCGAGGACGGCCTGGGCGCGCTGCTCGAAGAAGGCCGTGGTGGCGGCCATGTAATCGAGGTAGTCCTTGCGGAACTTGGCTTTGTCCTCGGTGTCGGTGTAGACGCGGGCGAACATCCAGTCGGAGGTGTCGATGGAGACGGGGGCTTCGATGTAGTTGTGCTCTTTGAGGAAAGTGCGGAGACCTTCGCGGATTTCTTTGGTCGGGCCGACGTGGAGGAAGGTGTGGCGGAAGTAGCGGGATTGGGTGCCGCCGCGGGCTTTGCGGATCGCGGGTTCGGCGCGGAGGATCTCGGCTTGGTACTCGGCGAGGGCGATTTTGTTGAGGTCGGGGTGGGTGAAGGTGTGGTTGCCGAGTTCAATGTTGGGGAGGCGGTAGAGGGCGAGGAGTTCGTCGAGGCCCTGATCGGTGTAGTAGCGGGCCTGGCCTGAGTTGACGAAGATTGTCGCTGGGGCGCCGGCCAGGGCGTCGATGAGCTGGCGGGTCATGGCGCGGGTTTGGGCGAGAGTGGCACGGGGAAGGTCGCCGCCGCGGGGGGCATCATCAATGGTGATCGCGAGCAGGCGGGTTTGGGCTAGCGCGAGGGTGGCGGCGAAGAAGAGGAGAAACTTCAGCGGGAGCCTCCGCCGACGAACATGACGATCTCGATCTCGCAGTTGGGTTCGACTGGGGTGGTGGGCCAGTCGGGCTTGCGGATGATGTTTCGATTGAGCTCGATGGCGACGCGCTGGGTGTCGATTTCAAGGTGCTTCAGGAGCTCAAGGAGGTTGAGATTGGGGGGGATTTGGCGGGGTTTGCCATTGATAACAACTGCGATCAACGTGGTTGTAACCTTTCTTGCCCGGAGTACGTTTGACCGCTCCGCGAAACGATCAGTATAGTTAAAGTAAAGTAAGGTTCTCGGCCACTCTCTCAAAAATGCCAACTACATATAGCGAGTTGTACTTCCCAGTACTCGTACAGGTCCTCTTTGCGGCTGTTGTCGCCGCATCTCTGATCGGAGCCGGACTTTTCTTCGGCAAGCGGAATCGCAACTCCGCAAAAGATTCTCCTTATGAATCAGGCATGAAGCCAGTGGGAAGCGCGCGGGAGCGGTTCTCGGTGAAGTTTTACCTCGTTGCGATGCTCTTCATTCTGTTCGACATCGAAGCCGTATTTCTGTATCCGTGGGCAGTGGTGTACCGGGAATTGGGGATTTTCGGCTTTATCGAGATGGTTCTGTTCATGATTTTAGTTCTGAGCGGCTTTTATTTCGTCTGGAAGAAAGGGGCCCTCGATTGGACTCTCAATCCGCAGAGAAAGGCGAAGGATAGCTAGAACGCCATGATCAGTGAAGCGTTGCAAGAAGACATATTGGTGCAGGCGCTGGTTGAGCGCTTTGGGGACGCAATCGAATCGGGGACGGTGCAGAACGAGCAGACGATTCTATATGTTTCGGCAGGGAGCATCGTGGCGGTTTGCGAATATTTGCGCGGCGAACACATGTTTAACCGCGCTTCGAGCGTGACGGCGCTCGATTGGTATCCGCAGGAGCCGCGTTTTGAGGTGGTTTACCTGGTGCACTCGCTGAAGGAAAAGCAGCGGATTCGTTTGAAAGTGCGGGTTTCGGGCGAGAATCCGACGGTGGATTCTGTGACGGGTGTCTGGCCGGGGGCGAACTGGTACGAACGTGAAGTATTCGATCTCTTTGGGGTGAAGTTTACGAATCATCCAGACCTGCGGCGGATCATGATGCCCGAGGAATGGGAAGGTCATCCGTTGCGGAAAGACTTCCCGATCCATGGCCATAAGTACGATTACGGCGAGGGGAACTAACATGAGCGAAACGATCACACCGGGCGCGACACTGGAGCCTGTCGCGAGTCAGGATGGCGGGACGACCCGCAAGATGACCCTGAATATGGGTCCGCAGCACCCTTCGACACATGGCGTGTTGCGAGTGTTGCTGGAACTGGATGGCGAAACGGTAGTCAAGGCGCAACCCGAGATCGGGTATCTGCACACCGGGATTGAGAAGCAGTGCGAGACGAAGACCTACCAGCAGGCGATCACGTTGACGGACCGCGTGGATTACCTCGCCAACTTGTCGAATAACCTCTGCTACTGCCTGGCCGTCGAGAAGCTGCTCGGGATCGAAGCGCCGCCGCGTGCGGTGTGGACGCGAGTGTTGTTGACCGAGTTGACGCGCATCAATTCGCACCTGGTTTGGCTGGGGACGCATGCGCTCGATTTGGGTGCGATGTCGATGTTCTTTTATGCGACGCGTGACCGCGAGGAAGTGCTGAAGATTTTTGAGATGTTCAGCGGGCAGCGATTGATGACGAGCTACTTCCGGATTGGGGGCCTTGCGCTCGATCATCCGCGTGGTGGTTTGGCGGCAGTGAAGAAGTTTCTTGAGTTCTTCCCGCCGAAGATCGATGAATACGAGACGCTGCTCGATAACAATCCGATCTGGAAGAACCGGACGATTGGTGTGGGTGTAATGCCTGTCGAGCAGATGCTGGCGATGGGGTTGACTGGCCCGATGATTCGCGCGGCTGGGATTCCTTGGGATGCGCGTAAGGATGAGCCGTATTCGGGCTATCAGAATTTCGAATTCGATGTGCCGACGCGGACCGAGAACGACGTGTACGCCCGGTATCGCGTGCGGATGGAAGAGATGCGCCAATCGGTGCGGATCATGACTCAGGCGCTCGAAGGTATGCCGGAAGGCGCGTATCAGGCGGATGCGCCGAAAGTGGTGCTGCCGCAGCGCGAAAAGATGAAGACGCAGATGGAAGCCTTGATCTATCACTTCAAGATCGTGACCGAGGGCGTGCATGTGCCGCCGGGTGAGGTGTATCAGGTGATCGAATCGCCGCGTGGCGAGCTTGGTTACTACATCGTGAGCGATGGGACGAGCAAGCCGTTCCGTGTGCATATGCGGACGCCGAGCTTTGGCAACATTCAGGGCCTGGGGCCGATGTGTGAAGGCGGGTTGATCGCCGACACGATTGCGGCGATGGGCTCGATGGATTTCGTTTTGGGAGATACGGACCGCTAAGTATGACATTCACCCCTGAAACCGAACAGAAGTTGCAGGCGATCTGGTCGCGCTATCCGGCGGGCCGCAAGAGATCGGCTGTGATCCCGATGTTGATGTACGCCCAGGATGAAACCGGGCAAGTGACGCAGGAAATGATCGCCGAGGTGGCGAAGCGGTGTGAAGTGACGCCGCTGCAGGTGGAAGAAGTGGTGGGCTACTATTCGATGCTGAACAAGCAGAAGATGGGCAAGCACCACGTGCAGGTTTGTACGAATATCGCGTGCCTATTGATGGGCGGCGAAGAGTTGTGGCATCACACGACGAAGCGGTTGGGCATCGGACACAAACAGGTGACGGCCGATGGTTTGATTTCGCTTGAAGAAGTGGAATGCGCCGGGGCGTGCAGCTGGGCGCCGTGCGTGGTGGATGGGTATGAGTATCACCACCACATGACGATTGAAAAGCTGGATCAACTGCTCGACAGTATCGAGAACAAGGTTCAGTAGGCACAGAGGAGTATCAGCATGTTTAACGAACCACATCCGGATGAAGTAAGAATCATCACGAAGCGTTTCGGGTTGCCGAATTCGGCCTCGATCGATACGTATCTGGCGCATGAAGGCTATGTGGCCTTTATGAAAGCCGCCGAGATGACGCCAGAGGCGATCATCGAAGAGCTGAAAGTTTCGAGCCTGCGTGGGCGCGGGGGCGCGGGGTTTCCGACAGGTTTGAAATGGAGCTTTATCCCACGGGATAATCCAAAGCCGAAGTATGTCGTTGTGAATGCCGATGAGAGCGAGCCGGGGACCTGCAAGGACCGGTTGCTGATCGAGAATGATCCCCACCAGTTAATCGAAGGCTGCTTGATTGCGGCGCGGACGATTGGCTGCAAGCTGGGCTACATCTACATTCGCGGTGAATACCGGTATCTGATCGACATCATGGACAAGGCGCTGGCCGAGGCCTATGCGCATGGATACCTGGGCAAGAACATCAAGGGTACCGGGATTGATTTTGATCTCTACACGCACTCGGGCGCGGGCGCGTATGAGTGTGGCGAGGAATCGGCATTGCTCGAGTCGCTTGAAGGCAAGCGCGGGGTACCGAGAATCCGACCGCCGTTTCCGGCAGTGAGCGGGCTTTATGCTTCGCCGACTGTGTTGAACAATGTCGAGACGTTCTGTTCTGTACCAGCGATTTTGCGCATGGGCGGGCAGGCGTATGCAGACCTGGGTACCCCGAAGAATGGCGGAACGCGCATGTTGTGCGTGTCGGGCCATGTGAACCGGCCGGGTGTGTATGAGATTCCACTCGGGTTCTCGATGCAGAAGATGATTTACGACGTGTGTGGCGGGATTCGTGGCGGCAAGAAGTTGAAGGCCGTGATTCCGGGCGGTTCTTCATCGCCTGTGTTGAAGGCCGATGAATGCGACTTCCCGATGGACTACGACAACTACGCGCGAATGAAGACCATGGCCGGCTCGGGCGGCATGATGGTGATGGACGAGGACACGGACATTGTGAAGGTTGCGCTGCGCACGATGCGATTCTACGCGCATGAATCGTGCGGCTGGTGCATCCCGTGCCGCGAGGGCACAACGTGGTTGCGCAAGATTCTGACCCGCATGGATGAGGGCACGGGCCGCCGCGCGGATATCGACCTGATCCATGAGCTGGCAAAGAACATGCTGGGCCGGACGTTCTGTCCGCTGGGCGATGCGGCTGCGATGCCGACCATCGGATTTGTAGAGAAGTTCCGGGAAGAATTTGAAGCCCGTCTGCGCGAGACCGTTGTCCCGGTGACGTCGCCAGACCAGTTGATTGCGATCGGATAAGTATTATGTCAACCTCTACCGCAGCACCGCCCACTGTCGTCAACTTTACGGTTGACGGCCGCCAGTTGTCGGCCCCTCCTGGCACTTTGTTGATCGACGCCTGCAAGCGCGCGGGCATTGAAATTCCCGCATTTTGCTACTACGAAGGTTATTCATTGCAGGCCGCCTGCCGCATGTGCCTGGTCGAAGTAGAGAAGATGCCGAAGTTGCAGACGGCGTGCACGCTGCCTGTGATGGAAGGCATGATCGTGCGCAGTGAAACGGAGCAGATTCACAAGGCCCGCAAGGGCACGCTTGAGTTCTTGCTAACGAATCATCCGCTCGATTGTCCGGTTTGTGACAAGGGCGGCGAGTGCGAATTGCAGGACATGGTGTTCCGCTACGGTGCGGGCGAATCGCGTTTTACGGAAATCAAGAATCACGAGCCGGAGCGGCAGTGGTCGCCGGTGGTATTTTATGATCCAGCGCGTTGCATTCTCTGCTACCGCTGCGTACGGGCCTGCAACGAGGGCATGGGCGTGGGGGCGCTTGGCGTTACCAATCGCGGTGTGGTGAGCGAGATTGCACCGAACATGGTGGATCACCTGGACTGCGACGAGTGTGGCGCTTGCATCGATATTTGCCCTGTGGGCGCGTTGACTTCAAACACGTACCGCTACAAAACGCGGCCGTGGGAGATGCAGCATGTGGGCACGGTTTGTACGCATTGCTCCAATGGCTGTAAGACGACGCTGGGCGTGCGCAACGACGAGATCGTACGCGGCAATAACCGCGACCGGTCGGGCATCAATGGTGAGTTCCTCTGCGTAAAGGGCCGCTACGGGTTCGATGTCTCAACGAACGAAGAGCGCGTGACCTCGCCCATGATCCGGATCAACGGCAAGCTTGAGGCTGTGTCGTGGTCGAAGGCGCTGGGCTTTGTCGCTGAGAAGTTCCGGAGTGTTTCGACGGCGGGTGGCAGCTTTGGCGTTGTAGCCGGGCCGCACCTGACAAACGAAGAATTGTTCTACCTGCAGAAGTTTACGCGGGCCGGGCTGAAGACCTCGAATCTCGATCATGCGCGCAGCGGCGATCTGGTGACGTTGCTTGATGCGCTGTCGGGTAAGACGGATGCGCTGGCGACGTCGGACGATTGCTACAACACGAAGGCAGCGCTGGTGATTGGCTCGGATCTGTCGCAACAGCATCCGTTCCTCGCGTTCCAGTTGCGGGCCGATGTGCGGCATCACAAAGCCAACATCTACACGGTGACACCTGGGCCGGTGCGCGAAGCGAAGTATTCGGCACAGAGCATTGAGGTGCCGGTGGGCGGCGAATTTGATGCCCTGCGGAATCTGACGGAGACCTTGAAGGGCGAGCAGGAACTGGTGATCCTGTTTGGGGATTCGATCAAGGGTCAGCGCGTGCGCGACCTGGTCGAGTGGGCCTCGGGACTCGGGATTCCAGTGAAGTATGTGTGCCTGGTGGATTACTCGAATTCACGCGGCGCGATGGATATGGGCGTGATGCCGAATCTGTTGCCTGGCTACGAAGTGGATCCGCATCCTGGTATGTCGCTTGGGCAGATGCTCTCGCATGAGACGCTCGATGTGCTGTGGGTAGTTGGCGCGAATCCGTTGCGTGGCAAGACGCTTGCTTCGAAGCAGGCCTTTGTGGTGACGCAGACGATGTTCCTTGAGGAGACGTCAGAGCGGGCGGATGTTGTTTTCCCGTCGGCCTCGGCTTACGAGAAGAACGGAACGGTGACGAACGTGACCGGTCAGGTGCAGCGGCTGAAGGCGGCTGTGCGGACGATGGGCGCGAAGACCGATCTGGAAATCTGTGGGTTGCTGGCCAAGGAACTTGGGCTGGCTGTTGAGATTGGCGTGTGGTCGCACGATGTGGTGTTTAAAGAGATCCACAAATCGGTGCGTGGCTATAATGTTCCTTTGCCAATCCTCATTACTGGCGGTGCGGCGGCGACCAATCCTGTCAATGGGCGCGTTGCTGTGGATGTGCGAATTGAGGACATCCAATCCGCGGGCGATACGTTGTTCACCTCTGGCGAACTGGGCCGGTATTCGAAACTTCTGACCAGCGTTCCTGAGTTTCCGGGCGCACTGTACAAACGATGAACTTTTTTCTGATCAGCCTAATCAAAATGGGCATCGTCACGGCTGCATTCATGACGACGCTCGCATACCTGCAGTGGATCGAGCGCAAAGTGCTGGCGCATATTCAGAGCCGGTTGGGTCCGTACCGGGTGGGTCCGCATGGGTTGCTGCAGCCGCTGGCGGACACACTGAAGCTGCTGATGAAGGAAGGGTTCATTCCGTCACACGTCAACAAGTTCTTCTATCTGCTGGCGCCATTTCTGGCGGTGTTCTTTGCGTTGATTTCGATTTGCGTGATTCCGTTCGGGCCGAGCGTGGAAGTGCTGGGCGTGCGAACGGATATGGGCCTTGCGGACTTGAGCATCGGGGTGTTGTTTATCCTGGCGATTTCGAGCGCGGGCGTTTACGGTATCGCGCTTGCCGGCTGGGCTTCGAACAACAAGTATTCGTTGATGGGTGGGCTGCGCAGTTCAGCGCAGATGATCAGCTATGAGTTGCCGATGGCGATTGCGCTGGCCTCGCCGTTGCTGATCTTGAATGATCTTTCGCTGCGGACGATCGTGAATGAGCAGGCAGGGTTTTATCTTGGAGTGCTGCCGCGTTGGACGATCTTTCAGATGCCGTTTCCGCAAATTTTCAGCTTTGTCATTTTTCTGATTTCGGGATTTGCCGAAACGAATCGCGTGCCGTTCGACTTGCCGGAAGCGGAAAACGAACTGGTGGCCGGGTTCCATACCGAATACAGTTCGATGGGTTTTGCCTCTTTCTTCATGGCCGAATACGCGAACATGGTGACCGTCTGCTGTATGGCGACGGTGCTGTTTTTGGGTGGCTGGCATCCGCTGTTTCCGTCGACACTGGGAAGTGATTTTGTGCCAGTGCTGCTGGCGCTCGCGGCTGGTGCAATGTTGCTTTATCACGGTGTGGCGCAGCCGATTTCCGGCCGGCCCTGGGATCGCTTGACGATGCCTGCGGCGGGTGTGGTTTTTAGCCTGGTGGGCCTGGTGTTTCTGGTGCCGATGCTGAAGCCGTTCTTGATCCCGCTGTTCTGGTTTGTGTCGAAGGCCGGGTTCCTGATGTTTACGTTTATCTGGGTGCGTGGGACGTTGCCGCGCTTCCGCTATGACCAACTGATGAACTTCACCTGGAAGTTCCTATTCCCTGTCGCGATCCTGAATTTGCTGATCACCGCGTTTGCGGTTGCGCTCCAGGAGCCGAAGAGCTAGCGCCATGGATCTGATTCTGTTCATACTCTTTGCCACCATCGCGGTGGTTTGCGGGATTTCGCTGGTGGTGCAAAAGCACCCGATCGGGAGCGCCTTGTCGCTGATCGGCGTGATGGGCTCACTGGCCGTCTTGTACCTGTTGCTGGGGGCGGAGTTCATCGCCGCCGTGCAATTGATCGTGTACGCGGGAGCCATCATGGTGCTGTTCGTGTTCGTGATCATGTTGCTCAATGCGGGCGAGGAAGCGCCGGGTGGCAAGTCCTGGCCGTCGCGTCTGCTGGGTGTCCCGCTGTTGACGGTGTTTCTGGGCCTGCTTGCTTATCTGATGCAGCTCATGGCGCCTTCGATGGGAATGGTGACGTTCGGTTCTTTCAATACGGGTGCCAAAGAACTGGGCCGGAGCCTCTTTAACAACTACCTTTTGCCGTTTGAAGTTACCAGTGTGCTGGTGCTGATTGCGATTCTGGGCGCGATCGTGCTGGCCCGCAAGGAGATCGACTAATGCCTCAACTGAATGCGGTGCCGATGAGCTGGTATCTGATTCTGAGCGCGATTCTGTTCACGCTTGGAGTGGCCGGATTTCTGTTTCGGCGGAACATCATCACGGTGTTCATGTCGATCGAACTGATGTTGAATGCGGTGAATTTGAGCTTTGTGGCTTTCTCGCATCAACTGCGGCAGGTGGATGGACAGATCTTTACGTTCTTTGTGATGGTAGTGGCGGCCGCAGAGGCCGCTGTAGGCCTCGCGATTATCCTGACGGTGTTCAAGAATCGGCAGACACTTTCGATCGATGAGGTCAGCTCGCTGAAAAACTAATGCCGAACCAACCTGACCTTCAACTCTGGCTGATTCTCTTCTTCCCGCTGCTGGGTGCTCTGATTAATGGCACGCTGGGGCGGCGGCTGCCGAAGACCGTGATCTCGGCGATCGCGATTGGCACGGTGGCTCTTTCGTTTTTGTGGGTGGTGCGATCTTTGAGCGAACTGGGCCAGCTCGACAAGCCGCACATTGAACGCTATTTCAACTCGATCGCCTCCGGGGATCTGAAGATTGGTTTTGATCTTTCGGTGGACCGGTTGAGCTCGATCATGCTGTTGGTGGTGACGGGCGTGGGTACGTTGATTCACGTTTACGCAGTGGGCTATATGGATCATGAAGAGGGCTTCTGGCGCTTCTTCAGCTACCTGAATCTGTTCATGTTCTTCATGCTGATTCTGGTGCTGGCGCAGAACTTCCTGCTGCTGTTTGTGGGCTGGGAAGGTGTGGGGCTCTGCTCGTATCTGTTGATTGGGTTTTACTTCCTTGAGAAGTTCGCTGGCGATGCTGCGAAGAAAGCATTCATCGTCAATCGTGTGGGTGACTTTGGGTTTTCGCTCGCGATGCTGTTGATGGTGGTGCAATTTGGATCGCTCGATATGACGACGGTGTTCTCGACGGCTTCGAAGTTGCCGGTGGAAACATCGGGCGGTGTGGTGACGGCGGTGGCGTTGTTGCTCGTTGTTGGCGCTTGCGGTAAGTCGGCACAGGTTCCGTTGTATGTGTGGTTGCCGGATGCGATGGCGGGCCCGACGCCGGTTTCGGCGCTGATTCACGCGGCGACGATGGTGACCGCTGGTGTTTATGTTGTGGCACGGTCGAGCGAAGTTTTCTTGAAGGCTCCCGTGGCAATGGAAGTTGTAGCTGTGATCGGGATGATCACCGCAGTGGTAGCGGCATTGATCGGCACCGCGCAGAACGACATCAAGAAGGTGTTTGCGTATTCGACGGTGTCGCAGCTCGGCTATATGTTTGTGGGTTTGGGTGTGGGCGCGTTTTCTGCCGGTATCTTCCATGTTGTGACTCACGCGTTCTTTAAGGCGCTGTTGTTCCTTGGCGCTGGTTCGGTGATCCATGCGCTGCATGGAGAGCAGGACTTGTCGAATATGGGCGGGCTACGGTCGAAGATTCCGATTATGTACTGGACGCTGATGACGGCGGCGGTGGCGATTGCGGGTGTCTGGCCGTTTGCCGGGTTCCACTCGAAGGACGCAATTCTGCTGGCTGCGCACGCGCATGCGCCCTGGATGTACTGGGTTGGCGTCGTGACGGCGGGGCTGACAGCGTTTTATGTATTCCGTGCGATGTTCCTTTGCTTCTTTGGCGAGTATCGAGGCAAGGCTCATCCGCATGAGTCGCCCGCGATTATGTACATGCCGCTGGTTGTGCTGGCGCTGTTGAGCGTGGGCGGCGGGTATCTGCCGGTGATGGATTGGCTGGCGCCGCTTTATCCGGCGCATGAGCATCCGCACGACATGAGTTTGATTTTGATTTCTGTCGGCTTTGCGATGGCCGGCATTTTTGCGGCTTACTACATTTATGTGCTGAACCCGGGTTCGGCCGATGGTTACGCGAAGAGCCTCGGTGGTGTGTATCGCGCGATCGCGGGCAAGTTCTATGTGGATGAAGCTTACGACGCAGCGATTGTGCATCCGATTGAGCAGGGCTCGCGGGCTGTGTTGCTGGATGGCGTGGAAGACGTCGTCGTGCAGGGCGGTGTGGGCGCGACTGTAGGCGTGACGCGCTGGACTGGTGGGATGCTGCGGTTGCTGCAAAGCGGCAATATCCGGAGCTACGCGGTATACGCACTGCTGGGTGCCGTCATCTTCCTGGGTGTGATGGCGTCGAGCGGAGGTGCCCGCTAATGTATCTCCTGATTGCGTTGTTTCTCCCTCTGGTTGTGTTTTTGGCTTGTCTGACGGCGCTGCGCAAGTCGCAACAGATGGCGTTTACAGCGTCGTTGTTCGCGGCAGGCGTGTCCTTGCTGGCCAGCCTCGCGATGATTCCGGAAGTGATGCAGAATCCGACGAAGTTGAGCCAGGCGACGAGCGTGAACTGGATCCCGTATCCGCCGATTCACTTCTCTGTTGGCGTGGATGGTTTGTCGTTGTGGTTGATTGCTGTGACGGCGCTGTTGACGGTGGTTGCGGTGGTGATGTCTTCGGGCCGCGACTCGATGTTCCTCGGTTGGCTGCTTTTGCTTGAGGCGGGGATCGTGGGTGTGTTCGCCGCGCAGGACCTGTTTTTGTTTTTCGTGTTCTTCGAGTTGACGCTGTTGCCGGTGTTGTTCCTGATGGGGCAATACGGTAAGGATTCGGGCAAGGCGACCTCGATGGGTGCCACGATCAAGTTTTTCGTGTTCACGTTTGCCGGCTCGGTGTTGATGCTGGCGGCGATGACTTATCTGTTCCTGAAGGCAGGGACCTTCGATTACCAGAACATTCTGTTGCAGGTGCAGGCTGGTTCGTTCCGGTTGTCGCCGGCTGAACAGATGCCTCTGTTTCTCGCGTTCTTCCTGGCCTTTGCCGTGAAGACGCCGCTGTTTCCGTTTCATGCGTGGCAGGCGGACGCTTATGCGACAGCGCCATCGCCACTTGGTATTGTGATGGCCGGGTTGATGGGCAAGCTGGGGACTTATGGTTTGTTGCGGTTCTGTCTGCCGCTGTTTCCGAACGCAGCGCGTGAGTGCGCGGGCTGGATCAATGGGCTGGCGATTCTGGCGATCCTCTACGGGGCGCTGGTAGCGATTGTGCAGCCGAACATCAAGCGGTTGCTGGCATTCAGTTCGTTGAGCCACTTGGGCTTTGTTGTGTTGGGGATCTTCTCGTTCCACATCAACGGGCTGGATGGCGCTGCTTACCAGATGGTCTGTCACGCGGTGACGACTGGCGCGCTGTTCGTGCTGGCTGGGGTGCTTGAGGAACGCAAGGGGTCTTGCGAGATCTCGGCATTTGGCGGGCTCGCGTCACGCACGCCCTGGTTGGCCACTACATTTTTGATCGCGGCTCTGGCGAGTTCAGGGCTGCCGGCTTTGAATAACTTTGTGGGTGAATACCTGATCTTGCAAGGTGCGGCGTTTGCTGGATTTGGCTACGCGGCGGCGGCGGGAATCGGTGTGATCCTGTCGGCTGTCTACCTGCTCTGGATGTATCAGCGGACCTTCCTTGGGCCGAACCCTGACGAAGCAACGGCGGACCTGAGTACGCAGGAAGCAATTGCGATCGGGCCACTGATCGTGTTGATGATCTGGATGGGCGTGAGCAGCGGAAACTTTTTGCCGGTGCAGAGCGCGGTGAATCAGAAGATTTTGCAACAAACGAAGATGAATGTCGAATTCCGGGTTGCTGCTCCGGTAGCGGCGGAGGCAGTCCATGGGAACTAACGTAATGCCTTCGGGCGAAGAGTTGCTACGATTTTTGCCGGAGATGATTCTGGCGATTTTCGCGGTGCTGGTGATGTTGTGGGAATCGCGGCACGACGAGCACGGCGAGAGGCCGGGAATGCCGGCTTTTGCGTTGATCGGCCTGGGCCTTGCTGCTGCGGCTTCGATCGTTGCTGGTGCGGCGCCGGGTTATGCATTTCGCAACATGCTGGTGGTGGACTCGTTCGCCACGTTCTTCCGGTTGTTGTTGATGGGCATTGGAGCGATGGCCGTGATGACGGCGAGCCCGTTCTTGCGTGCGCGCAAGGCGGAAGGCGGGGAATACTATTCGCTGATTCTGTTGTCGTTGATCGGGCAGTCGCTGATGGCTGCTTCGAACGAGTTGATCATGGTGTTCATTGGGATTGAGATCTCGTCGATTTCCTCCTATGTGCTGGCAGGGTATCTGAAGGATGACAAGCGGGTGAATGAGTCTGCATTGAAGTACTTCCTGTTGGGTAGCTTTGCGACTGGCTTTTTGCTGTACGGGGTGTCGTGGATCTATGGCTTGACCGGATCGACGAACCTGAATGAAATTGCCTCGATTTTGGGCAATGCCGATATCGCGCCGGATGCGGTGTTGACGGGCGCGGCGACGGCTTTGATCTTGGCGGGCCTGTGCTTTAAGGTTTCGGCGTTTCCGTTTCAGAGCTGGGCACCGGACGTGTATCAGGGCGCAGCGACTCCCGTAGGCGCGTTCTTGAGTGCGGCGCCGAAGGCGGCAGCATTCGCTACTTTGCTGCGTGTGTTTCTGACGGCATTCGATCCGATGGCGGATCGCTGGTTGCCTCTGCTGATCGTCGTTGCATTGCTGACGATGGTGATCGGGAATCTGGCTGCGCTGTGGCAGACGGATGTGAAGCGGATTCTGGGATACTCTTCGATCGCCAACGCTGGCTATGTGCTGGTGGCTGTGGCAGCCCATTCAACGCTAGGGATCAGCGCGGTGTTGTTCTATCTCGCTGCGTATTCGGTGATGAACTTCGGCGCGTTTGCCGTTGTGTCGTTGCGTGAAGAAACTGAGCTGAAGGACTTCGAAGGGTTGGCCAAGCGGCAGCCGGCGACGGCCGCGCTGATGACCGTGTTCATGGCTTCGCTAATCGGGTTGCCGATGACGGCGGGCTTCTTTGGCAAGTTTTATATCTTCCAGTCGGCGATTGATGCCGAGCTGTACTGGCTGGCAGGTCTGGGTTTGCTGACGAGTGCAGTGGCGGCTTTCTACTATCTGCGTGTGATCGCGGCGATGTACATGAAGCCGAGCCCCGAGGGAGCGCCCGAGATGGCGGTTCCGGCGGCGAGCCAACAGGCGGTGATGTTTGTGGCTGCAGCGTTGACGATCGGGTTCGGAATCTTCCCGGGCTGGTTGCTCGATTGGGCCACTCGTTCGAGCGGCCTGCTCCGCTAGCGCGGAATCCCTGATAAATTTTACATATGCGATTTGCAATACTGCTCAGTGTTGCCGGCAGCCTCCTGTTCGCCGCCGGCCCCGATGCGAAGCTCGAGAAGGGCTTTACCAAGATCTTCAACGGTAAGGATCTTACCGGTTGGACGAAGGCGAAAGAGAATGATGACGCGTTCCAGGTTAGGGACGGGTCGATTGTCGCCAATGGCAAGCGGTGCCACTTGTTTTTCACCGGACCTTTCAAAGGCAAGCCATCCAACTTCAAGGATTTCGAATTGAAGGTGGACGTGATGACGAAGACGAAGTCGAATGGCGGGATTTACTTCCACACGGCGTATCAGGAAACGGGTTGGCCGGATAAGGGTTTCGAGGTGCAGGTGAACAACACGCACGGGGACTGGAAGAAGACCGGTGGCTTGTACAACGTTCAGGACAACAAGGAGCCGTTTCAGGATGATGTCTGGTTTACCGAGCACATCATTGTGAAGGGGAATCAGGTGACTGTGTTTGTGGACGGCAAGAAGGTGTCGGACTGGACGCAGCCGGCTGACTGGCAGGGCCCGAAGGGGAACCCCGGACGGAAGCTGGATGCGGGGACGTTTGCGCTGCAGGCGCATGATCCGGGTTCGACGATCATGTACACGAATATTCGGGTGAAGCCGCTGAAGTAGGGATTGTCCCGGAAGGATTCAAAGAAGGGGGGGAGCTTGCTCCCCCCTTTTCTGTTTCATCGCACTGTCCAAAGGGTGGGGGCCAGTTGTGAGATTGCTTCGGGGTTGTAGTAATCGTAGAGCGCGGATGGGGTGGATTTGGCTCTCATGCGGAATCGAGGCGTGAGGAGGAAATCAAATTCAATGCCGCCTGCTTTTGGCCAGAAGTAGAAGATCAGTTTGTCGGGGTGAATCTCGTAGTGATCGATGCTTCTTGCGCTGCCTTCAAGAAGTTGCTCGAGTGTCGTGGTGTCGGGTTGGGTGCCGGGAGGCAGGCCGATTTCAGCGATGAGCATGCCGTAGCCTTTGAAGCCGACGCGTTCGGCTCTGACGCTACAGCGGACCGGCTCACCAACAGCGGGATCGAGCCTGTCGAAACTCACCTTGAACTGCAACTCAGGATGTGTGGAAGGCGGGGCCTCTGCCCAGGGTAGCCAGTAGCTTTCACTGAGGTAGACGAGCGCGGCCGTAGTGCCAGAGACGCTGATGCTGTTCTTGCCGGGATTCAAAGAGGCAGAGAGATCCACCAGTAGTGGCTCCATCGTCTTGGGATCTGATGGGAGCCTGAGAGTTTGGACGAGGCGACCCGCGGCCCTGATCTCAAGCTGTCGGCCTCTGCTCTTCATGTCGCCGAGAACGGGCGAAGCAACGGCGATCGCTTGCATGGTGAGAGCCGTGGCGTGGGTTGTTCCCCAGCCGCCAGACTGATCGCGGTTTCGCAGCAAGAAGATGAGCCCGGCCTTGAGCTCGGTAGCGGCCTGGTCGGGGTGCAGCCGATTCCAGGCGGAGAGTGCGCGCACGACCAGACTTGTGGTTTCAAATCTCCCGGCGACACCCCAGCCATAGAAGGGAGTGTTGGTTCGTGTGTCCCAGAATTTCGCCCCGCGATCGGATTGAGCCGCCGCATTGAGCCTTGCGAGAATACCTACGCCCAGTTCTGACTTGCCCGAGGCCAAGACGGCAAGGAGCAGGTTGGCGAGCAGGTATGGCTCGTTCGTTGTGTCGAGCTGTTGGGAGAGGTGGTGCAGGCCGGAGTGCAGGGTGTCTGCATCGATCTTGAAGCCCGCCGTAGCTGCTTCACCAAGAGCCCGGAGGATGTGGCTTGTGAGAAGAATTGCGTGCCGGTTGTTGGTGTCTGCCTTACCGATTTCTGTTGTCCAGAGCCCGCTCGGCGATTGTGATTGCTCCAGCCAGGCGATGATCCGTTCGATCTGTTCGCGTGCCACCGGAACGATGGGTGAGGAATCGAGGAGAAAGCTGAGCGCATAGGCAGACAGGGCCAGGTCGGGAGTGCCGGATGTCCAATACGGAATGCCTCCATCCCTCGACTGCATGGCACTGATGGCAAGTTGAGCCGTGCGGATGTGTTTGCGTGAAGCGTCCTCAAGCTCAGGGGTGGATTTGCCCGTCGACCGCGCAAACAGCAGAACGGTGAGATTGGCGTAGCCGGCCGAGATGGTTTGCTCGGCGCAACCGTGGGGCAGCTTCAAAATCGAGTGAGCGCTTTCCAGTAGAAGGGAAGTGAAGTTGGGATGAATGCGAAGTTCGGCCCGATTGCCGCCGGGAATTGCATTCGCCGGAATGACAACTTCGAATGTGGAGTTGCCTACCATCAAATCTCCCGAGTCTTTGGAGAGTTGATGGCCGTCGGGATGGATCCGAGAAGATTTCTCGATGGCATCGCCGAGAGATCCTGCCAGGGCCGTAGCGCGGAATAGTGATTTTTGAAAGGTCTTGCCCGCGGTGATGCGGTAGGTGAAGTCACGCGAGGAATTCGCTTCAAGGGTGCCATTCTGCTTGCGGGGAGTTTCGAGATTCATGTCGCCGCCCGGTTGCAGATCCAGGCAGATATCGCGGGCCTGCGGAGAGTAGTTGCGAACCGTTACGGGTAGTTCCAGTTGATCGCCAGACGTTAGATTCTGCGGAGGATTCAAGTCGATGAACAGGGGTTGGAGTGTGTTGATATTCACTTCTGCCTAGGCCGTGAGGCCATCGAGGGAAGAGGCAAAGGCGGCGACCTTCCAGGAGGTGATCGAGTCGGCGAGCTTGATGGATGTGGTGTAAGTGCCTGAGCTGCCGGTGAAGGCTTCGGGTAACCAGAGGAGAGTTTCGGGGAAGTAGTTGCGGAGACGAGGGGTGGAGGTAGCCGGACTCGGTCCACTCGCGGCTGCCGCTGAAGTTTGCAGCATGGGGGCTGTCGAGCTGACTTCGACCGTTTCAAAAATTGTACCCACTGCTAGCTGGATGTCGACCTCAGTGGTTGCAGCGGCCTGAACCGGGATTCCAGTGACTTGAGTCATCGCGAAGCCATTTTGTGAGGCTTCAATGGTGTAGGTGCCCTCTGGCAGGGCGTGAAATTGGTATTCGCCCAAGGCGTTGCTGTGTAGCGTTGAGAGCACTTTCCCTTGTTGAAGCAAAGAGACGGTTGTACGTGCAACGGCTGCGTCTGTCGCATCGGTAATGCGTCCTATGATCATGCCTGGGCCTGACTGCTGAACTCTGGTTGTCGGCTGTGATCCAGATGACGAGGTTTGCTGGATCACGATATCAATGTAGAAGACATCGAAATCGTCCCGCGTGTTCAAGTGCTTGTCGGGGCCATTGCTGTGAATTGCGAAGCGGATGAAGCGCTCCGTGACAGGAATGATGTTGGAGATACGAATCGGCTGTCCACGGTAGACCTGCCGGTTTGTGTAGATGACCCGGTCTTGATAGCGAGAGCGTATGTGGCTCGTGAGTTGGTATGGATTTCCCCACGAGTCGAGTAGGGACTCCACGCGCAGGTCTGCTCGCTCAAGTAGTGCGATGAACTCGTCGCGAGATTCAGGAGGTGTCGGTGCTGCCGCGAGAGCCTTTCGGATCTTTGCTTCTTCGGCTTGGAAGTAGGGCCCACTGTAATGAGCCAGCGTGACGTCGTCCTCTGAGTCGAACTGTTTGTCCGGGCCCGCACTATTTAGATCGACGTGTCGAATGTTGAAGTTGCTCGAGACTCTTGGGCGCACTGGTGTCCCCCAGGCGTCTCGTGTGGTTTTCAGTAGAAGGCCGTGGTTTGCCAAATGAGCTTCGAGCTCCGCAACGGTGGCGGGAAGATCTAGAAGTTCTTTGAGCGCGGACCCGATGAGGGCTTCCGTCTTCTTGAAATAGGGCTTTCGGATCTCGCCTGCCCGGAAGTCGTCGATTGTGCCGTGGGTCTTGTCCGGCCCGGCGCTGTGGATGCTGAGCACGTGATTGGGACCTTCATAGCCGTAGTGAACCCGGTATGGGACACCCCAAGGGTCTGATAGATCCAACTTGGTCGCACTCAGAATGGAATCGAGAGAGGAGCGTTGCTGCGGGAAGGTCAAAGTATTTTCGTAATGTTTGTTGAGGGCTAGAGACAGTTGCTTCAATTGCTCCTGAACGCTTGCAAACTGGGGTGGTTCGGCGATGGACTCGCTGCGGCGAGAATCCAAGGAGACGTTTAAGCCTGCAAGCAGGGCTTCAGCCAGGAGATCCATGTCGGGAGAATTGAAAGTTGCTGCCGGCAAGCGGAAGAGATCCTCAATGCGCAAGCCACTGATTTCGGTTTCGCCCTGGTAATGGCATTCACGGCAGCGGAGCCAGTAGGTTGAGCCGAACTCTGATTCGTTTCGAGACTGTTCGAGGACCGCCTGATCCACTACTGCCACGGCCAATGCGGAATCAACTGGCTTGCCAGCCTGAGTGTTCACTTGAAACTGGATTTTGGCTTGGTCCCCTGGCTTGTATGTGGGTCGGTTGGGGGCGATGGTCAGAGACAGGCCGGATGTGTCCCGGAATGCGACTGTCGTTCTGCCAACCTCGCTCGCTTCCGTCTGCCCCGGGAGCCAGGCCACGAAGGTGACCAGGCGCTGGAACTCGGGTTGATAGGGGAAGTCCACTTCCGCTTTGCCATTGACGAGTTGAACGACCTTGCTTGTAACGAACTGATCGTTCGAGATGGCGTTGATGAGGAGCGTTTGCAAAGTGGTGCCAGTAGTGGAAGTCACCTTTACGCGGACGGACTGCCCCGGGCTGTGAAGTGTCTTTGCTGATTCCAACTGAACCCTGCGTCGATGGCTGAGCCAGAAGGATTGCGATTTGGTTCCGCTGAGGCCGCTCGAGTCAGTTGCGGTGATGTTGAGGGACTGTAAGCCTTGGGGTGGCATTGCCTTCCCAATGCCAAGCCGGTTGGTTTGAAAGGGCAACTTGCCGGTGACGAATTCGATCTGGCCTATAGTCGCTGCCGGGGTGCCGTCGGCGTAAGAGGTGGAGATGTAAATGGCGTCTGGTGCCGGAATGGCGTAAACGTGAATGGGCTGGCGGGAGATTCGAATCGAGAATCGGCTCTGCTCGGTGCGGCGTGAAATCGGGTCTGTGAAGGATGCGATGAAATCGAGGTCAGCGAATTGAGCCATCGTCTCGTGGAGGCTTTCGTGCTCCTTTTGAAGGTCGAGGGTCGCGGTGAAGTTGCCTGAGGCGTCAGAGGTGCCCTCGGCTAAAGACGCCGATTCGGTTTTCGATTTCGCGGCATCGGTGATCCGAATTTGGCCTTTGAATATGGGCTTGCCAAATAGATAGCTGCCATTGATCAAGACTCTGGTTGGTTGATCTTTGAGGTAGGCGGTGCGGTCGGGTTTCGCGAGGACGCGGAACGTTGGCAGCTCATAGCGTTTGACCTAAATGGAGTGCGTCGCGATGGTTTGATCGGGTGAGCTTTCTCGGCAGAGGGTGATTTCATAGGTGCCAGGGGTGGCTGAAGGATAGATGGGCCAATCTTCATGCACGATGCCGAATCGGGATGCCGTAACTGGCGAGCTGTAGAGTAGCTCGCGACTCGAGTTATGCAGGCGCATAAGGAGTTTCTCATTCGCAGCTGGCTTCTTTAGCGAGGTGGTGACCAAGGCTCGGGCATGAAGGACTTGGCCTGGTTGGTAAATACGCTTGTCGGTCACGAAGCTTGCCGACAGTTGGAAACGACGGGAAACGCTGAGAGACGCAGATTGTGAAAAATCGCCCTCGCTTGCTTGGATTTCAAATTCCAGATCCTGCTCCTCGCTGGAATCGAGCCCTGCCGGAAGATCAAAGGTGACGGCGGCAAAACCGTCCTTCAGAAGTTGAATCTTGCCAGCGATTGGTTCTGCGTCTCTGATGGTGAGCTCACCTTTCCAACTAACGGCATTGAATCGCTGCCGAGAGATGGGATGAATGGCTTGCGCAAGAATGGTGACCGCCTTGCCTGTTTTGCCAGCGCCGGCAAGATGGGCGTGTACCTCGAAGACATGAGAAGCGATTTTTGGGAGCGCCGCGATTCCCGTGATCGGACGAACGATTCGAAAAGAAGTACCGACCGGGGAGAGCCGGTATCGAAGCCTTGTCCAGATGGAAGGTTCTACGATCGGGAACGGGAGCTCTACGCGGGATTGCCTGGGTGCGATCTCGATGTCGAATTGCTTTTTTGCGAGCGAATGGTCGTTGCTTTCGATCCATTCCAGCGTGAGGCGTGCCTTGGCTGGAGAATCAGTCGGGTTGCTGAATGGGAAAGAAATTACAGTGGCGTTAGAACGAAGCGAGGCCTGAATTGAGGATTCGTCGAGAGTGATTTCAGATTGCGCTAACAGGCAGGATAAAGAAGTAAGCCCAAGTAATATGTACTTCACGCGCATACAGGATACTGCGATGCGGATTCGAGGGCAATGGGCCGCGAGCAGGGCTAGCCGAGGATGTCGATGGTTTTGCTGGCGAGTTCGTTGGCGGATTCGACGAGCTTGAGGTTGGCCTGGGTGGCGACTTTTGCTTCGAGGAGGGCGACCATGGTGGCGCTGAGGTCGACAGTGTCGCCAGCAATGTCGCCGCCGTAGGGGGGAGCTGAGCCGGAAGTACCGCCGGCAACGCCGCTGGAGAGGCGCTTGGCGACGGCCGCCAGTTTCTCTTGCGCTTTTTCAAGCCCCGCTAAGCCGATTGATTGTACTTCCATAGTTGTCGTATCGTCCCAGGCACTGCGACCTTTAGAAAAATTTGCTCAAGTCGCCAAAATTCTCGACGATGTGGAGTTGGCCCGGCCCTGCGGGGCGAAGTTCTGTGTTTTCGAGAGTCCAGGTGCGGGCGTAGGGAACGAAGATCGCGTTGAGGCCCGCTTCGAGGGCCGGGTTGATGTCGCTTTTGGGGGAGTTGCCGATCATCCAGGTGATTTCCGGCTGAAGATTGTGGCGTGAGGCGAGGTCGCGGTATGCGGCAACATCTTTCTCGCGGACGATTTCGAACTCGCGGAAGAACTCTCCGATGGGACTGCGGTCGATCTTGAGGCGTTGTTCTTCAGGGTGCCCCTTGGTGAAGAGAATTAGATCATGATTGCGTTCGAGCAGATAGGCCAGGGTGGACTCGACGCCGGGGAGCATCTCGATGGGCTGGTGGAGGATGCGGTCGGCGAAACTCATGACGCGGTCGAGATCGCCCGGGGCGATGTGACGTTCGACGAGGTGCTGGTAGCACTGCACCATGTTGCGCGCAAAGTTCTGAGCGCCGTAGCCGTGGATCTTGATGTTGGCGATTTCGATTTCATCGAAGATGTCGCGGGTTTCCTGAGGCGTGAGCGTGGAGTGATTGAGAAAGTCGAGGAATTCCTCCCAGGCTTGCTCAAAGTAAATGTTGTTTTCCCAGAGTGTGTCGTCGGCGTCGATGATGAGGGACTGCGGAGCGTCGCGGCGCATCAGGCTTCAGTGACTTCTGTCGCATGCTTGGCGTGGCCATTCAAGGGAGCGACGCGGCGGACGTGGCGGGTGAGCTTTTCGCGTTCGAGGTAAGAAGGAAGATAGGCGGCGAGGGCCTCCATGCGTTCCTTTTCGCTGGGCAGGGAGAGGAGTTGCTGGCGGAAGTCGACGTCTGGGATTGATTGAGCGACGAGGAAGCTGAGGCCGGGGCGAGAGTCGGATGGCATTTCCTCAACCATGCCGCCGTGCTCCATAACCATGAGCTTGACCCAGGCGCTAAGGACGCGCTGGCGAATCAGGTCGCTGGCTTCGTCCTCTTCGTCGGAGATCATGGCGACCGAGGCGCGGAGATAGTTGCGTTCTTCGTCGACCAGGATGATTTCAAAGCGGCGCTGACCGCGGACGACTATGTCCATGCGGCCATCGGGGTATTGCTTGAGGATGCGGTCGACAAAGGCTGTGCAGCCGATGTTGGCCATCCCTTTTTCGCTGGCGAAGACGATGCCGAATTCGGACTTGTCGCGCAGGACGTCGCCGATCATCTCCTTGTAGCGCTCCTCAAAGATGTGGAGCGGGAGTTCGGCACCGGGGAATAAGACCACCCCTAATGGGAATAGGGGCAGTGCGTCTTGAGCCATACGTACTATTATTGACTCTTGTGCGGATCGATGGTTCAAGAACTGTAATTACCGGCGCCTCCACTGGGATTGGGGCAAGTCTTGCCGCGGAAATGCACCGGCGCGGAGCGAAGCTTGTGCTGGTGTCGCGCAAGACGCATACCTACGAATTGAAGGGCGCGGAATGGATCTCGGCCGACCTGACGATCGCTGAAGAGCGCGAGAAGGCCCTGGCTGAGGCGACGCGATTGTTGGGCGGGATTGATGTGCTGGTGAACAATGCGGGTGTGGGAGCGTATGCGCCGACTGTGACGGTGGATGACGCGATGTGGAATCACTTGTACGAGCTGAATCTGAATGCGCCGGTGCACCTGACGCGCAGAGTGTTGCCGGGGATGATTGCGCAGGGGAAGGGATGTGTAGTGAATGTGTCGTCGATTGCGGGAGTGGTGCCGCTGCCGTGGTTTACGCTCTATTCGACGACGAAGGCGGCGTTGTTGAGTTTTACGCATGGGCTGCGGATGGAATTGGATCAGACCGGAGTGACGACGGTGGCCGTGTGCCCGGGGTATGTGAAGACCCCGTTTCAGGCAAACGTGATCGTCGGAAGACCACCGCTGATGTTGCAGAGGACGAAAGCCTTCGCCATCACGCCAGAGAAATGCGCAAGGGATATTGCGAACGGAATTGAGGCTGACCGGAGAACCGTTGTGACGCCCGGGAGCGGGCGTGTGCTGAACGGGCTATATTTCTTGTTCCCAAAGCTGATCGACTGGCAATTCTCTCGATGCAATCGCAACTTGGAGAAGGCTAAGAATTGATCCTGAAGTTGAAACGTTCGCCGGGAATTTATCTCGTGGGCTTTATGGGCTGCGGCAAGTCGACCGTGGGCGCGATGCTGGCCGATGAGATCGGGTGGCGGTTTCTTGATCTGGACGAACGGATCGAGTCGCAACAGACGACGACGATTGCGGGGATCTTTGAGGAGCAGGGTGAAGAGGCGTTTCGCAAGATTGAGACAGCGGCGCTGGTGGATGTGATTCGAGAGACGTTTCGGGGAAGAGCGTCGGTGGTGGCTTTGGGGGGCGGTGCGTTTCCGTGGCCGGGGAATCGGGAGAAGCTGGAAGACGCAGGTGTAACGATCTGGTTGGATGTGCCCCTGGAGCGGTTGGAGAAGCGGGTGGCTGGGGCAGAGCACCGGCCGCTGGCGAAGGATCCGGTGCGGTTCCGCGAATTGTTTGAAAAGAGACGGCCGGAATACGCCAAGGCCGATTACACGATTCCATTTGATAGTGACAACCCGAAAGATGCCGTTGAAGCCATCCTCGCGCTCGGTCTTCTCGACTGAGACGCAAATCCGAAAGCATGCGCTGACGATTTTGAAATCAGCGCTGGAAGCGGCCGACCCATACCGCGCAACGCTGGCGCACCTGAAGCCGCTGCCGGCCTCTGTGCGGCATCTCTACGTGGTGGGGGCGGGGAAGGCTGCTGCGGCGATGGCCAGGGCCGTGGAGAAGGCTTACGGACGAAGGATCAAGGCCGGCGTGATTGTGACCAAGTATGGACACAAGCAGCCGTTGAAGAGGATTGAGTGTTTGGAGGCTGCGCATCCGGTGCCGGATGAGGCGGGGATGCGAGCCGCGCGGGAGATGACGGAGTTGTGCCATCGGGCCGGTGCCGAAGATTTGGTGTTGTGTTTGATCTCGGGAGGAGCGTCTGCTTTGTTGCCGTGCCCGGCACCGGGGATCACGCTCGAGGAGAAGCAGACGACGACGCAGTTGTTGTTGGCTTGCGGGGCGACGATTCAGGAACTGAATTGCGTGCGGAAGCATCTGAGCGGGTTGAAGGGCGGGCAGCTGGCGCATGTGGCGTACCCGGCCAGAGTTGAGACGTTGATTTTGTCGGATGTGATTGGGGATCCGCTGGATGTGATCGGGTCGGGCCCGACGGTGGCCGATACGACGACGTTCGCGGATGCGTGGGAGATTTTGTACAAGCATCGCTTGACGGACAAGGTGCCGGGGAGTGTGCGGCATCATCTGGAGCAGGGTGTGAATTTGCAGATTCCGGAGACGCCGAAGGCTGGGGACCGCGTGTTTGCGCGGGTGAAAAATGTGTTGGTGGGTTCGAATCGTTTGAGTGTGAATGCGGCTAAGGAGCGGGCGAGGGCGTTGGGGTACAAGACGATGCTGTTGTCGACAACGTTGGATGGAGAGGCTTCTGAGGTGGCCAAGATGTTTGCGGCGATGGCGCGCGAGGTGAGGGCGTCGGGGAATCCGGCGAAGGCGCCGGTGGCTGTGCTGGCTGGTGGCGAGACGACGGTGCATTTGTCGAATCATCATGGGCTGGGGGGACGGAATCAGGAGATGGCGCTGGCCGCGGCGATCGGGATTGAGGGGCTGGAGCGGACGGTGTTTCTGGCGGCAGGGACGGATGGGACCGATGGGCCGACGGATGCGGCGGGTGCGTTTGCGACGGGGACGACGCTGAAGCGTGCGGCTGAGATTGAGTTTGATCCGCATGAGTTTCTGACGCGGAATGACTCGTATCATTTCTTCAAGCCGCTGGAGGATTTGGTTGTGACCGGGCCGACGGGGACGAATGTGATGGACCTGTACCTGATGCTGATCGGGTGATGCGGTTGTGATAGATTGAAATTGACGCTGAGCGGGAGTAATTCAGCGGTAGAATGTCAGCTTCCCAAGCTGAACGTCGCCGGTTCGATCCCGGTCTCCCGCTCCAACTTCTTCTTTCCTTTGGCATCACCTGCCTTCACAGCCTGCTGCGAAATGCGACTTGAAGGGGCTAGAGAGTCTAATTTGCACTGTGGCTAAGGCGAGGGAGCGGTACAGTCTGGATTGTTAGCCCAAAAGCAATTGTTGGCACAAAATTTAGGAGCAAGTCAGAAGACGTCGGCGTTCGGCCAACCTTAGAAGGTGAGGCAAAGGGAGTCAAGCCGTAAGACTCGAGAAAGTTGAGAATACCATGGGAGCAGCCGGCCTGGATCGGAGTTGCCTTCGATTGGCTCTAAATTATTTTCCTATTGTCCAGCCTGGGCGACGAGGTGGGGCGAGTCCGATATGGCAAGGTCAAACGCCTCAGCCGGAAGCTG